>ERZ827108.1599-NODE-1599-length-28800-cov-11.877196_pt1 | contig 28800 bp, 27 predicted proteins | sample MGYA00519921_ERZ827108 | MGnify/ENA primary metagenome ERZ827108 (study PRJEB31778, sample SAMEA3449258) | human gut metagenome | biome: human gut; feature: human-associated habitat; material: faeces | place: United Kingdom | collected 2010/2012 ...
CACAAGTGAGTATCACAACTGTCACGTTGTTGTCCTCCTTATGGGTACCATTTTATTTTGACATCCTTTAATTTTACTTAGCAATCAAATCATCCATTGCCTTTTGGAAATGAACTGTTTTGTTGTGAGCATCTTCTTTTGAAGCTCCCTTGATACAATAATAGAATTTACATTTTGGTTCTGTTCCACTAGGACGTACCGCAATCCAACTTCCATCTTCTAGATAGTATTTTAATACATCGGATTTAGTGAATCCTGTAAGTTCAGTGACTGTATCTCCTTCTTTGATTGTACATTCTTTATAGTCTTCACTACGAACAACTTTCGTACCACCAATTTGGGTTGGAGCATCTTTTCTTAATGTAGCTAGAATTTCTTTTATACGCTTAGCACCCGCTTCGCCCGCTAATGATAAAGCCACTTGACTTTCTTCATATGTTCCATGACGATCATACAAGCTATCTAATACATCGACTAAATCTTTTCCTTGTTCTTTGTAGAATGCACAAGCTTCTGCAAGCATCAAACAAGCTTGAGGCGCATCTTTGTCACGAACGAAAGGTTTGATTAATGAACCATAACTCTCTTCATATCCGAATACATAATTCTTTTCGTGCGTTTTTTCATATTTAGCGACTTTTTCACCAATGAATTTAAATCCTGTCAATGTTTTTTCTGTTGATACACCATAATCAGAAGCTACCTTTTCACCTAGATCACTAGTTACAACTGTATTGAACATTACAGGGTTTTCAGGCATTTTACCTTGTTTTTGAAGCTGTGAACAAATATATTCAATTTCAACAGAACCAGATTGGTTACCAGTTAAAACAACATATTCTCCATTATGCAATACTCCAACACCCATACGATCAGCATCAGGATCACAAACTAAGATCAAATCAGCTTTATTTTCTTTTGCGTATTTCAATGATAATTCATAAGCACCGGCTTGTTCTGGGTTTGGTGTTGGTGTGTTTGAAAAATCAGGATCTGGAGTGCACTGTTCTACAACTGGAATACAAGTATATCCTGCACGTTTATAAACTTCTTGTACTGGGATATTTGCCGTACCATGTTCTGGTGAGAATACGATTTTGATATCTTTTTTAACTTCAGGATTTAATTGAATACTCAATACATTCTTGTAGTATTCTTCATCGACATCTTTACCAATGACTGTAATTAATTTCTTTTGTTCTTCTGTACAATTTGCATCAATAGCCAATTCGTCTTCAATTGCGTTCACTTTATCAATAACCTGACTCGCTAAACATGGAATCAATTGACATCCTTTATCATCATACAATTTATAACCATTATATTCTTTCGGATTATGGCTTGCTGTAATCATAATTCCACCAAAACAATTTAAGTGACGTACCGCAAAACTTAATTCTGGTGTTGGTCTTAATGATTCAAATACATAGGATTTAATATTATTTTTTGCTAATAAATCAGCGCAGTCAAACGCAAATTCTTTTGACATATGACGATTATCATACCCAATCGCAATACCAGCTTTTCCACCATTATTTTCGTTAATGTAGTTCGCATATCCTTGAGTAGCTTTACGAATTGTATGAATATTAATACGATTTGTTCCTGGACCTAAAAGACCACGCATACCTGCAGTTCCAAATTCAATTGTAGTATAGAATGCATCATTTTTTTCTTCAGCATCCATAGCTTCTAAAACAGGTTTATATTGAGGGGCTAAATTTTCATGGTTCAACCATTTTGAATATCTTTCTTCAACAATAGACATTATTCATTCTCCTTCTTTTCTAACTTTGAAATAAAAAAGTCTCATAAACTATGAGACTTTTCTTAATTAAGCAATGATCTTTTGAGCGCGCAATACTTCTTCGATTGCAGCTACAGCAGCATCTTCATCTTCGCCTGAGCAGCTAATTGTGATTTCTGACTGTGTAGGAATTCCTAAAGACATAACTCCCATGATAGATTTCATGTTTACTTCGCGTCCTTTGAAAGCTACATTGATTTCACTTTTGAATTTACTAGCAGCGTTAACAGCTACAGTTGCTGGACGTGCGTGAAGACCTACTGGATCTACTACAGTTACAGTTACTTGTTTCATAATTATCCTCCTAAATCAAATCTAAATGTATTTTATGACATTTTGCCAAAGAAAACAATACCTAAACGAATTTTTCTGATTCCGCTTCCATAATTGGAATATCTAAACTTTGCAACTTTTGGGCAAAGATACCACTACCAACTATAAGATTCCCATTAAAAGTCCCATCATAAATTAGGGAATATCCACAACTAGGTGATCTTCTTTGTAAAATCGCAAAATCCACTTGTTTTTCTTTCGCTATATTTAGAGCAATTTCTGCTCCTTTGATAAACTGTTTTGTACAATCATTCCCCTCTTTATCCATAATTTTATCCCCAACTTTTTCACAAGGAATACGCGGACAAGAAAGTCCTCCAAGCATTTCTGGACAAACAGGAACCACTTCATGTTCTTTTAAAAGTTCAACAATTTTCGAATTATAATTGTTCTTCCCATTATACTTACAGTTATATCCTAATAAACATGCACTAACAAGAATTCTCATTAGTCTACTAATTCATCATACAACAAAGAATATGTTTTAGCACTTTGTTGCCATGATACATCTGTGTTTAACGCATTGCGCTGTAACATTTCCCAATCTTCTTTGCGATTATAGTAAACATCACAAGCATAATACAATGTGTGGATCAATTCATTTGAATCGTAGTTCTCAAAACTAAATCCATTTCCTGATTTTTCATATTCATTATATGCATCCACTGTATCTTTTAAACCACCTGTTTCACGAACAAGAGGTAAAGTACCATAACGCATAGAACACAATTGCGAAATACCACATGGTTCAAATAAACTAGGCATCAAGAATAGATCACTTGCCGCATAAATACGGTGTGCCAAACTTTCATTATATCCGTAATAGAAACAAATTTTACCTTTGTTTCCATCTTCCAATTCGCGGAATTTATTTTCAATTTGACCTTCTCCGCTACCCAAAATAACCAATTGAATAGGAGCAGCACATAATGCATCTAATTGTTCCATCAATAGATAGAATCCTTTTTGCCAAGTTAGACGAGAAACGACTCCAACCATCATAACATCTGGATTTTTTTCCAATCCTAATTCTTCTTGAAGGGCCATTTTTGCCTTTTTCTTTTGAGCCGTAATATTTACCTTATCAAAGTGATAAGGAATTTCTGGATCTGTACTCGGATTCCATAACTGGATATCAATTCCATTTACAATTCCCCACAAATCATATTTACGCATATTCAATACAGCTTCTAAGTGTTCACCATATTGAGGTGATAAAATTTCTTGAGCATAAGTTGGTGATACAGTTGTAACTTTATCTGCATATAAAATACCAGATTTCATGAATGAAATTCCACCATCAAAACGCACATTACCATTGTCTAACAAATAGTATGGTAAGCCTAAACAACTATCTAACATTTCAGGACCAAAGTTTCCTTGATATGCCATGTTGTGAATAGTATATACGAAACGAATAGCACGATATCTAGGATCTGCATCATGTGTTTCTTTTACCATACATGGAATCATACCTGTATGCCAATCATGGCAATGGATAATGTTAGGCCAATAGTTCAACTGATTCAACATTTCGATAACAGCTTTTTGGAAATATCCAAAACGTTCGCCATCATCTTGATAACCGTATAATGAATCTCTTTCAAAGTAACCTTGATGTTGAATGAAGAAGAAACAAACATTATCTACCACTTTTGAGAATACACGCACTGGTACTTCATGATAATTGATTGAAACTGAGTATTCACAATCAAAGTGAAGTTCATTATAGTATTTATCACTAATTTTCTTATATAAAGGCATTACAACCTTTACTTCATGTCCTCTTTCAGTAAGTGCTTGTGGTAAAGAACCAATAACATCAGCAAGTCCACCTGTCTTAATGAATGGTAATCCTTCCCCAGCAACCATCAAAATTGATGCCATTAAACGTTCTCCCTTCTACCAATATACAAAGGTTGTTCTTCCAAACCTGCTAAATCTTTTTTCTTTGCGATTTTAGAATGTTTGTCAACAATCACATTTTTCAAATGTGCACCATCCGCAATTTCTACATCTGGCATAATGATACAATTTTCAATTAATGCATCTTTTCCAATTTTACAAGAACGACCCACAATCGAATTCTTAACTACACCACTAATTTCACAACCGTTCGAAATTAATGAACCTGTTGCAGTACCACCATTTAAATAAATAGCTGGAGCTGAATCACTTGTACGAGTATATACAGGCCATTCAGGATCATTAATATCTTTCATTTTTTCTTCTGTTAAGAATTGCATATTACTTTCATAATATGATTTCAAATCATTAATAACATAAACGTGTCCACGATAATTCAATCCACGAATATCCATATCTACACATTTGTCATTCAAAATATCTTTAAACCAATACATTGAACTTGTTTCTTGAGCTTCTTCAACTAATGTTTTGAAGATTTCCTTTGACATAATGTATGTTTGTAAAGATAAATATCTAGATTTATAGTTACCTAAATTTTGTTCAATACTCAATACACCACGTTGTTTATTCATTTGAAGAACATCACATCCAATGTAGTTTTCTTTTGCGTTATCAACATGTTGATATAAAACAGAAACTTCTGCACCACTTTCAATATGTTGTTTTAATAGTTCTTCATAATTTCCTTTATAAAGCATGTTAGCAGGAGCAATCACAACATAATCATTGTGGTTTTCCATAACTGCATGAATATTTTCTGCATAACATGAAATATCTGTAGTAAAACGTGAAGTTCCACCATCTGTATATACAGGCACTAACGATAAGTGTCCATGTTTTGAGTTGATATTATAGTGACGACCTGTTCCAACATGATCAATTAAAGAACGAGGATTTCCATTTACATAAATTTGGATATCATCAATTCCTGAATTTGACATATTTGAAATTGCAAAGTCAACTAAACGATAACGCCCTAAAAAGCTAAATCCAGCGATTGGACGATATTTTTGCATACCTTCTACATATACAGAAGAATCATTGTAAGTAATTATTCCTAAAGCGTTACACATAATTATTCACCCTTCTTTACTCTTTTTGAAATCAATACGATTTCTTCACTGTCTGGACTACCAACAACAGCACCATCATCAATTTTTACACCATCCGCAACAATTGCACGATAGATTTTTGCGCCTTTACCAACTTTAACATTCGGCATTAATACAGCTTGAGATACAAATGCATCTTCATCAATATCAACATTATTAAATAATACGGAATCCACTGCATGTCCTCTAATGACAGCACCTTGGTTAATATAACAATGTTCTACTTTTCCAGTTGGACCTACATAGTGAGGTAAAGTTGGAATATCTTCTGTATAAATTTTCCAATTTGGATCATCCAAATTCAATTCATTATTTTTGTTTAACAAATCCATGTTAGCTTCCCACAATGAATCAATTGTACCAACATCTTTCCAATATCCTTCAAATTTGTAAGCATATAAACGCTTATCTGCATTTAAGAAGTTAGGAATAATATCTTTACCAAAGTCATGGTGAGAGCCTTCTGCAGTCATGTCCAAAATCAATGCTTTACGCAATTGTTTCCAGTTAAAGATATAAATACCCATACTTGCTAAATTACTTTTTGGATGTTCTGGCTTTTCTTCAAATTCAACAATTCTTCCTTCATCATCCGTATTCATAATACCAAAACGGCTTGCTTCTTTCATTGGAACTGGAAGTACTGCAATTGTACAATCGGCATTGTTTGCCTTATGACAAGATAACATATCCGCATAATCCATTTTATAGATGTGGTCACCTGAAAGGATCAATACATATTCAGGATCAAACTTGTCAATAAAGTCAATGTTTTGAGTAATGGCATCTGCCGTTCCTTGATAAACGTCAAATTTTGTTCCATCTTTTTCTCGTGGTGGCAAAACATAAACTCCGCTTCCACGTGCATCAAGTCCCCATCTTTGTCCAGCGCCAGCGTAAGCATTTAATTCTACAGATTCATACTGCGTTAAAACACCTACAACGTTGATATCTGAATTCGCACAGTTACTTAGCGGGAAATCGATAATACGATATTTTCCTCCGAAATAAACAGCCGGCTTCGCATTCTTTTTAGTTAGTTCTAAAAGACGTGTCCCACGGCCACCCGCTAAAATCATGGCGAGCATATTATTCTGTTTCATAATCATCCTCCTAATAATACTCTTTATATAACTAAAGTATAGCACTTTTTCAAATAAAATCTACTTATTTAAGGAAATTTGTATGCGTTTTCAAATCACTATAAAAAAAGACAAATCATTCTCTGACTTGTCTTTGCAAAGCATAAATCGATTCATTTTGATTTACTATATAAGCTATAGCACACACTACAAAGAAGAACGGAAAATATTGATATCCAAACACTTCCATGCCTATCGCAATCGGTGCTAAAAAAGTATTCGTTGCAGCACCAAAAACGCTACAATATCCTAAAGCTGCCACAAATAAAGGGTTTAACCCAAAAACAGGCGCAATTATAACTCCTAGACTTGATCCAATCGCAAATAATGGTGTAACTTCTCCACCTTGAAAACCAGCTGATAAAGTTAAAATTGTTAAAACAAATTTTAAGATCCAATCATAACTATATATCTTTTCAGATGTAAAAGATCCCACAATTAAGTTTTCACCAACCCCAGAATAACGACACTTACCAAATACAAACAATAAAATCGCAACAAGAATACCCATCATAAAAATGCGTTTATAAGGATTCTTTATTTTATTTGCCACAAAAGCTTTTGTATGCTTTAAAGAAAATGCAAACAATCCGCCAATCAAGCCAAATAAAATTCCTAAAACTAAAAGTTTTATGGATAGTTCGACATCTAAATCACTTACACTTCCAATTTTAAATGTACTCTTATGTAATCCAAATAAACTAGAAACATAGGCTGCTGTAAAACTGGCCGGAATTGCACATGACATAGCTCGATATTTTAAGGTTCCCGCAACAAGTACTTCTAAAGCAAAGAAAATAGCCGTAATTGGAGTCCCAAATAAACCGGCAAAACCAGCTGCCATACCTGCAACCATGAAGATGACACCACTATTTTTAAAACGAAAATACTTACCGAAATAATGGGATACAGTCGCTCCAATCTGCATTGCAACTCCTTCTCGACCAGCACTACCACCAAAGAAATGTGTAATCCATGTCGACACGACCATAAATGGTGCCATACGAAGAGGAATCCAATCACTCTTTCCTTGATCTACCTCAAAGACAAGTCCCATACCTTTTCTTGAGATTCTTCCCCAATGATCAAACAAGAACACAATGGCTAAACCAGCAAACGGAAGTCCTAATAACATAACACATCCCATATGTTCTCTAAAATTTAAGATCCATTCTAGACCTTTGCCAAAAACAACTTCACAAATCGCAACAATTGCGCCAATAAAAATTCCGCAAAAACACTTTAATACGATTTCATCATATACTTTAAATGATTCTCTTAATTTCTCTTTATACATACATTTATTATAAGAAAACAGATTGTTTATTTCAACAATCTGTTATCATTTTTACATTTCCGTTACAATTCTATTTCATTTTTCCACAAACCATGCAAGTTACAATACTCATACACAGTTACTTTGCCTGTTCTTCCTTTTGGATCGAAAACATATTCTGGTTTCATTCCTGGTACTAGTCCTGCACGATCCACAGTTCCATCACTATATTCAACCCAAATATTTGTGATATAGTGTGCTTCTAACATTGGATGTTCAACACTTCCAACTACAACTTTAAGTTTATTATCTTCTACACTTACTTGTGGAACATGTTTTTCTTGTGCCGCATCCACTTCACCCGCTTTTAATTCACGATACCCATTAGGAACAACATCCATCAACAATCCTTCAACAACACTACCGTTTTCTAAATTTTTAAAGATTTTCATAAGTATTCCTCCTGTTCTTCTATTGACATTATGACACGCATCATTAAAATATTCTATTGATATGCTCATAAAAAACATAAATGAAAACTACATGCGCTATACAACAACTTCTCAAGAAATCTTTGAGACTTTTTGTATTTCAAAAACACATAAAAAGCATCTTAAAGTAGATGAAGAGAAAAAGACGATTTATTTTAATTACCCAGAAAAAGATGTTGAAATAAATTATGAACCGGTTGACATTTTATACGAAAATACATTTTTGATTGTAGCCTTTAAACCTCCATTTTTATTGGTTCACGATGATGGAAACAACCAAGACACTCTACAAGCTCGAGTCAATGGATATTTACAATTAAACCAAAACAAATATCCAGCTCAAGCTATCCATCGAATTGACTATGAAACAAGTGGTTTGGTGTTATTTTGTAAGCACCCATTCTTTCAGGCATATTGCGATAAAAATATGGAAGAGCACCATATAAAAAAAGAATATATTGCCTTAGTACAAGGTCATACAAATTATAAAAATAAAAAGATCATTTCAAATATCGCAAGAGATCGTCATAATGCCAAGAAAATGATCATTCATCCAAATGGAAAAGAAAGTGTTTCAATATTTAATACACTTAAAAATTATAAAGATTGTTCATTAATTCAAGTAACGATTCTTACCGGAAGAAAACATCAAATCCGTGTTCAATGTGCTTCTTTGAACCATCCCATTTTAAACGATTCTCTATATGGAGGTAAAAAAATTGATAATACAGGACTTTTACTTCAAAGTCATCATATTCAATTTAATGATGTAGATATTACTTGTCCTCAAGAAAAAAGATTCATTAGAAAATAGAAAATCGTATATCCTTTCAAATCGGCAATCCATACACCAATTGCCAAACACGATATATAGGGAAGGATATGCTTTTTTTTTATACAAAATCCAAAGTATTCCAAGTAAAACACTAATATATAAAGCTACAAGCATTCTTTCTATGCCCAAATAAAATCCAAAAAAAACCAAATAACACACATCGGCACTGCCAATCCAATCGGATTTAATCAATTTAATGGTTCCACTGACAAAAAGAAAAACTAGACTTGTACAGATTCGATTTAATACTGGCACATAACTTGAACAAAAGAATAAAAGAAGTATAGAAGGAAAAATCCAATACTTTTCAATATACATCGTTTCATAGTCTTTTTTGGCAAGAAAATACAAGAAAAGAACTAAATAAACAGTCGATAGTTGTAATGGTTTTATTAAAAATGTAATTATAAACATAAATAAAAGAGTCTTCATACTTTCAGTATAAAGACTCAATGTGAATTTATTATTAACAATTTGCAGTTTGTACAAAATCTGCATCATTCGGTTTCTTTTTGTATACGATTTTTAATAAGATTGGTGTAATAACCGTTGTGAATACGACACACAATAATACTGGAGTCACAAAGACCTCAGGTAAAATACCTAATGCCATACCTTTATTTGCGACAATCAAGGCAACTTCACCACGACTGATCATACCACATCCAATACGAATGGCTTGTGTAGGTGTATATTTACATACAATAGCACCTAAACCACATCCAATAATTTTTGTCAAAACGGCAACCACACATAATACAATAACTAACTCAATAAGTTTGGCATTCCATGTGATTGGAGAAAGTTTTAATCCAATACTCGCAAAGAATACAGGTGTAATCAACATATAAGATAATGTTGAAATACGTTTTGTGACATAATCACATTGTCTTGTACCTGAAAGAATCAAACCAGCCACAAAACTACCAGTGATATCTGCAACACCAAAGAATGCTTCTGAACAGAAGGCCATGATCAATGCGAACGCAAAAGACACAATTGAATATCTTTGTAGTCCACCACATGAATCATGTTCAAACCACCATGAGAATACTTTGTGTAAAATCAAACCTACAACAACGGCAAACACAAAGAATAGTAAAATTTTAAACATAACAACACCAATATTAACTGAACTATCAGCCATACCTGTTACTAATGTTAAACAAATAATACCTAAAACATCATCAATAACAGCGGCTGCTAGAATCGCATTTCCACTTTCTGTAGACATACATCCCATTTCTTTTAATGTTTCTACTGTAATACCAACACTTGTAGCTGTTAAAATAACACCTAAGAATAAATTGTGTAACCATGCATCTGGTCCAACATTATAGAATCCACCAACCGCGTATCCAACAGCTAATGGAACCAACACACCAAGTGTCGCAATAATAAATGCTTTTAGTCCTGCTTTCTTTAAATCTGTTATGCTTGTTTCAAGACCAGCCGCAAACATTAAGACGATAACACCAATTTCCGATAAAGATTCAATTAACTTACTTGGCTCAACTATATTTAATACCGCAGGCCCTAAAACGATTCCTGCGATCAATGCACCTACTACAGATGGCATACGTAATCGACGAGAAAAAAGTCCAAAGGCTTTTGTCATTAATAAAATTAAGGCAATATCTAATAGATATCGATATTCTTGCATATTCATACCCTCCTACTATGCTCTTGGAATTTCAAACACCGTTTGTTGAAGTGGCAAATCTACATCATGAAATTCCAACCGATATGCCATCAATTCTACCGGCCTTTTCTTTCCATGATATCCATATTTGACGTCACCCAACAAAGGATGTTGTATGTGCCCCATTAAAGCACGAATCTGATGAAATCTTCCTGTATGAAGAGTAATTGTACAAATTGAATTCTCGCCATCATCTCTTTCAACATGTACATCCATTAATGCTTTTTGATAGCCTTCTAATTTTTTTTCACTTACCTTCGCAATTGTATTTTCTTTGCGAATGTAATAACACATAGTAAAATCTTTTTGTTCAAAAGTACCCACAACATGGGCTCGATACATCTTTTGAATCGTACGATTTGCGATTGCCTCATTTACTTTTCTTAAAGCATTCGCATTTTTTGCAGCAATCACTAGACCCGTCGTATTTCGATCTAATCTATGACAAATACTAGGCGCAAAAGAATGTTCCTTATTAGGATCATATTCGTTTTTCTCCATTAAATATGCCTGCACACGATTCACTAGACAATCTTGATTTTGACTTTGATCACTCTGTGATAATAAGCCATGTGGCTTATTCACAATTAAGATATTTTCATCTTCATAAATGACATCTAATTTCGATGATATATAATTTGTTTCCACTTTTTTCTCTTCTAAAACATCCGGAGGTAAAAACAATAGAATACTATCATTTTCCTGGATTTTCTGATCAAAAGTACAACGCTTGCGATTTACTTTGATTTTTTTATTTCGAATCGCCTTATACATCATTGACTTGCCTAGCTTAGGAAAAGTTTTCATTAAAAACTTATCTAATCTTTGATTCGCATCATTTTGATTGATCTTAATCTCTTTCATAAATAAAATCCAAACTTTCCATTAAACTGTCCATAACCGGTACATTCACACTTTCTAAAGTCTTACGATTTTGATGCCCTGTTGTCACCAAGATACATTTGGCATCAATACTTTTTGCGACTTCATAATCATGAACGCTATCTCCTACAAAATAAATTTCATCATCTTGGCTGCATGTTTGTTTAAACGCATGGGCTAATTCCACTTTACTTTTCGCATAGATATCATTGATTCCATAAATGGAATCAAATAAAGTATCTACATTTAAATTTTGCATTTGTCTTAGAAGATAATCCATCTTGCTTGCAGAAAGTACAGTTTGTGAAAAACCTAAACGCTTAGCCTTTTCTACAACATTCAATACATCTGCATATAAATTACAATCATAACTTTTTTCTTGATAATCTTCCATATATTCGTGAGCCAATATGGAAAAAGGTATTTTATCAAAATTAAAGCCAACCCTTTTATAATAATCCTCTATTGGAAATGTAAATACTTCTCGATATTGATTTAAAGTGCTTAACGGCTGTAGTTCATGATTCACTAAAAGGCGGTTGATACATGAAAAACATAAATCAACATCATCTAACAAAGTTCCGTTCCAATCCCATACAATTTTTACCAAACAATTCACCCCGCACGGTATTATATCACTATTCGAAAAAAATAATAATATTTTATACTAATTAAAACTTTCACAAATAGACTTTTTACTATATAATATTGTATGAGTCTATATGAGGAATAAAAATAGGAGGAAATATGAGAGGAATTTATAACTCGGTAACTGACCTTCGTCGTCAGGTCTTTACTGCCATCGCTTCAATGGCGTACGATGACAATACAGATTATTCGAAACGTATGGAAGAGATTCCATATGAAATTTTACCTGGTACAAAAGCAAAATATCGTGATAGCATCTTTCTAGAACGTGCAATCATTGGCGAAAGATTACGTTTAGGTATGGGTTTACCTGTTCGTGACATTACTGAATATACGAATGTTTCTGATGGAATTGAAGAAAGTACGATCGCTAAAAAATACTATGATGATCCACTTATCAACATTATTAAATTTGCATGTAATGCATGTCCAGAAAAGAAAGTATTTGTAACAAACGCTTGTCAAGGATGTTTATCACACCAATGTACAGAAGTTTGTCCAAAAGATGCGATTCATATCGTAAATGGTAAAAGCTGTATTGATCAAGAAAAATGTATTAAATGTGGACGTTGTATGGATGCATGTCCTTATCACGCAATTACTAAATTAGAACGTCCATGCGCTGCTAGCTGCGGTATGGATGCGATCAAATCCGATGCAGATGGAAAAGCAGAAATTGATTATGATAAATGCGTTAGTTGTGGAATGTGTCTAGTTAACTGCCCATTTGGAGCTATCGTTGATAAAGGACAGATTTTCCAAACAATTTATGCCATGAAAGAGGGTTATGAAGTCATTGCAGCTGTTGCCCCTGCTTTCGTTGGTCAATTTGGTCCAGCTGTAACTCCAGATAAAGTAAAAGCTGCATTAAAAGCTGTAGGTTTTGCGGATGTTGTAGAAGTTGCGATTGGTGCTGACTTATGTACAATTGAAGAAGCGGAAGACTTCTTAGAGAAAGTTCCTGAAAAACAACCATTTATGGCTACAAGTTGTTGTCCTGCATGGTCAGTTATGGCAAAGAAAAACTTCCCTGACTTTGCACCATATATTTCAATGGCATTAACTCCAATGGTATTAACAGGTCGTTTGATCAAAAAAGAAAAACCAAACGCTAAAGTTGTATTCATCGGTCCTTGTGCTGCTAAGAAATTGGAAGCAAGCCGTAAATCAATCCGCAGTGATATTGACTTCGTATTAACTTTTGAGGAAGTTATGGGTATGTTCAATGCGAAAGGTATTGAATTAGACCAAATCACTACTTCAGATCCATTAACAGAAGGAACAAATGCAGGTCGTGGATTTGCCGTGAGTGGTGGTGTTGCCAAAGCTGTTAAAGATTTAATCCTAAAAGAACACCCTGGAACTGAAGTTAAAGTTCAAGCTGCTGAAGGATTAAAGAACTGTAAAACAATGTTGATGATGGCAAAAGCCGGAAGACTAAACGGATACCTACTAGAAGGTATGGCATGTCCTGGTGGATGTGTTGCAGGTGCTGGTACTTTACAACCAATCAACAAATCAAGTGCATTAGTTAAAAAATACGCAACTGAAAACGATAAGAAAGATGCAGATGAATCTGCATATGGAGATCGTCTTCAAGAACTAAGTGAACATTAATTGAAGACGTCCTTAAAATGGACGTCTTTTTTTGATATAATTTTTAATGGAAATGAGGTATCAACATGCATCGTTATTCATATTATAAAACGGCTGCCTGTACTCCTGAAGTCTTCATTGGAGATCCACAGGCAAACAAAGAAGAAATTTTAAAATGTATTCAAGAATTGGATTCAGATACACAACTTGTTGTATTTCCAGAACTATGTATTACTGGATATACATGTCAAGATTTATTCTATGAACACACATTATTAAATAAAGCAAAACAAGTTCTATTTGAAATTGTCGAAGAACTACCAGAAAACCTTGTTGCAGTCTTAGGCTTACCTTTAGAAATTGATAATAAGCTTTATAACTGCGCTGCCATTTGTTTCAACCATGATATTCTAGGTATTCAAGTAAAAACATATATTCCAAGCTACAACGAATTCTATGAAACAAGATGGTTCTCAAGTGCTAGTGAATTGAAAGAAAACACAACTTTTACATATAAAGATAAAAAGGTTCCTGTTTCAAATCATATCGTATTTAAAGATACTACAACATCTGCTTGTTTAGGTATTGAAATATGTGAAGATCTATGGGTTACTATTCCAGTAAGTTCAACCCATGCACTAGCTGGAGCAAATATATTATGTAATCTAAGTGCTTCCAATGAAATCATCTCAAAAGCGAATTACAGAAGAAATTTAGTCAAAGATCAGAGTGCTAAATGTTATGCAGGCTATATATATGCTAGTGCTGGTCCTACAGAGAGTTCTAGTGATTTAGTTTTCTCTGGACACAATTTAATTTGTGAAAACGGGGCTATCTTAAATGAGACAAAAACGGATAAAATTATTTATGGACAAATTGATTTAGACCACCTAAATCATGATCGTCTACACTATAAGACAAGCATGCAAGATTTATTCCATGTAAATTATACAACCGTAGATTTCGCATCAAAACCAATCCATGAAATTGAATTCAATCGTTATATTGATGCTTATCCTTTTGTTCCAAATAATCAAGATGAAAGAATTGTTCGCTGCTTAGAAATATTACACATTCAAGCACAAGGCTTAGCAACACGTCTTTCTAAGATTCACTGTAAAGATGTTGTGATTGGAATTAGTGGTGGTTTGGATTCGACTTTAGCTTTACTTGTATGCCATGAAGCCTTTAAAATCAATAACTACGATTCAAAAGGAATTCATGCGATCACAATGCCTGGTTTTGGAACGACAAAGCGTACTAAATCCAATGCGCAAATCTTAATGGACCTACTTCATGTATCTAGTGAAGAAATTTCTATTGTGGATGGTGTAAACCAACACTTTAAAGATATTCACCACGATCCAGAAGTTCATAATATTACGTATGAAAACTCACAAGCTCGTGAAAGAACACAAATTCTTATGGATTTAAGCAATGCCTACAATGCGATCGTTGTAGGTACTGGAGATTTAAGTGAACTTGCTCTAGGATGGTGTACATATAATGGAGATCACATGAGTATGTATGCAGTCAATGCCAGTGTTCCTAAGACACTTGTTCGTTATATTGTTGAAAGTGTTGCTTTAAAAGATGAAGTATTACATGATGTATTGATGGATATTTGTGATACACCAGTATCTCCAGAGCTTTTACCACCAGATAAAAATGGTAAGATTGCTCAAAAAACAGAAGAAGTATTAGGTTCTTATGATCTACACGATTTCTTCTTATATCAAATGTTAAGACATCACGATGAACCAAAGAAAATCTATGATTTAGCTTGTGTTGCATTTAAGGATGTAGAAAAGGAAACAATAAAAAAGGCCATCATAACATTCTACAATCGTTTCTTTACCCAACAATTCAAAAGAAACTGTATGCCAGATGGTGTTAAGGTTGGATCTATTTGTTTCTCACCAAGAGGTGACTGGAGAATGCCAAGTGATGCATCAAGAAATCTATGGACAAAGCAAGTGGAGGAAATTTAGTTCCCCCACTTTTCTTTATGCTTTATCCATATTATTTGAAAAAATATCTGCAACTTCACTCATAATAATATAAGCTTTAGAATCGATTTCATGCACTCTTTCTTTCATGCGGTGTACCTAATATCGATTGACTACAAAATAAACTATGGATTTATTGCGTTTTGAATATCCACCCGTGGCATCCACTCGAGTAACGCCACTTCCAAAAGTATTACTTAATGCTTCACATATTTCGGTTGGATACTCAGTTACAATCATGGCACATTTAGCTCGATCAATACCTTCTACGACAAAGTCAATTGTCTTTAATGCAGCTGAATAAGCAACTACCGAATAAAGTGGTAATACTCAACTATTTAATACAATGCCACAAAACATGTATAAAATCACATTATAGATCATCACAAAGGTACCTACGGTTTCCGATACCTGAAATCATACCACCAAATAGTGCACAAAGTAATAAATCCGTACCTGCTAATGGTGAAGCAATACTTACATCAATTGGAAAAACATCCGTTATCAGCCATGCGAATAAGGAATATATAAAAACAGTATATATGGCATACAAAGTGAATTTTTTACCTTATTTTTTAAGTCCAATCAAAAACAAAGGAATATTTAATATTAATAAGAATAGTGATAATGATAAATAAGATGGTGAAACCGGTTCAAGTAGCATAGAAGTTCCAGAAATTCCACTATCATACAATTTTACAGGTGTCATAAACAATGTGATTCCAAAAGCATTCACAATTCCAGCAATTGTCAACATGAAAAGATTCGTAATACAAGGTGTTGGGTTTTGTTTCATAAGCTCAGCACTCCTTATTAGGGCTCCATTTTAACATACTCACACACCAAAATCATTTCATTCACAAATCTTTTATACAATTATAAAGAATAGACTATTCCATACGCATTTTCAAAATTCATAATTTTAGATCCTTTTTTAACGATTCATTAAATTGATCAAAAGGAATTGTATTCCCTTTTAAAACTTCATCATGAGCAGCAAATATCTCTTTAGCTAATTCCTCTTTTGTTAGTTCATCTTCATTTAAAATTTTATTTGATGGAATTTTCACATCAAAAGGCAATCCATTATTTAAAATAATTTGATTATAAAACATGTTAATTGCGACAGAAGATGGTATACCTAATTTTGATAAAATGGCTTCTACTTGTTCTTTTGTTTCTGGTTCAATTCTTGCGTATACATTTGATGTTTTTGACATAAAATAAGCTCCTTTTTTTCTTTATTATAAGTCATTGTACTTACATACGCAATCGAATATCATACATTATAATAAAAGAACAGACTATTTTTTAGCCTGTTCTACAATTTCATTGATTCTTTCTAAGACAGGTTCAAAACCTGTTTTTTCTGTACTACTAATCCCAAAGATGTTTTTCATTGGCAAATGAAGTTGTTGAGAAATATCTTTTAACGCACGAACACGTTTTGTCTTAGGAATCTTATCGACTTTTGTAGCTACAATAACAATTTGAATTCCAAGACTTTGAATCATTTCAATCATATCTAAATCATCATGTGTAGCGCCATGTCTTGCATCGACAAGTTGTACAACGCAACAAATCTGCTCTCTTTGGTTAAAATATGTATCCATCATTTTACCCATCTTAATCAGCATTTGTTTAGACATTTTCGCATAGCCGTATCCTGGAACATCCACCAACATCCATGTATCATCAATCTTAAAGAAATTGATCAAACGTGTTTTACCTGGTGTATTTCCTACATAGGCAAGTTTCTTCTTATTAGTCAATGCATTAATAAAGCTTGATTTTCCAACATTACTACGTCCAACGACGACAACTTCTGGTAAATCAGATTCTGGCCATTGTTCTTTTTCAACAGCACTAATCACAAATTCACTGATCATACTATTTTACCAATGCGTTATGTAACACTTGAGATACATTTGAACAAGGAATAAAAGTAACCGCATCTTTTACTTCTTGAGGTACATCATCTAAGTCTTTTACATTTTCTTTTGGAATCAAGATTGTATCAATTCCAGAACGATGTGCTGCCAATGATTTCTCTTTCAATCCACCAATAGGAAGAACATTTCCTCTTAGCGTAACTTCCCCAGTCATAGCTAAATTTGCCTTAACTGGAATATTAGAGAAACAAGATACCAATGCCGTTGTCATTGTAACACCAGCACTTGGTCCATCTTTTGGTACAGCACCTTCTGGTACGTGAATATGTACATCATTTTCTTCAAACAATTTTGGATCGATTTTGAATTCAGTTGCATGCGTACGAACATAGTCTAGCGCAATACTAGCACTTTCCTTCATGACATCACCTAATTGTCCAGTAAGAACAAGTCTACCTTTACCTGTAAAGCGAGTTGCTTCAATTTGAAGGATATCACCACCAAAACTTGTATAGGCAAGTCCTGTTACTGTTCCGACTTGATCTTTCTTTTCTTTTTTACCATAGTCAACTTTTTCATTACCCAGCCACTCATGAACTAATTTCTTAGTTAACTTAATGCTGCGTTTGTTGTTTTTTAAGATAGCCAATACTGTTTTACGGCAAATTGTCGCAATTGTACGCTCCAATGAACGAACTCCCGCTTCACGAGTATAGTAACGAATTAAATATAGTAACATATCATCATCAATTTTTAATTGAGATGGTTTTAATCCATTTAGTTTTAATTGCTTAGGCACTAAGTGATCCTTAGCAATATGAATCTTTTCTGCATCTGTATAGCTTGATAATTCAATGATTTCCAAACGATCTCTTAATGCAGGTGGAATATTTTCTAAATAGTTAGCCGTTGCGATGAATAATACTTTTGATAAATCATAAGGCTCTTCAATATAGTGATCTGAGAAAACTGAGTTTTGTTCAGGATCCAATACTTCAAGCATTGCACTTGATGGATCTCCCTTATAATCACTTGCCATTTTATCAATTTCATCAATTAAGAATACAGGATTTGTCACGCCTGCCTTTTTCATCCCTTGAATGATACGTCCAGGCAAAGCTCCTAAATACGTTCTTCTGTGTCCTCTAATTTCCGCTTCATCACGAACACCACCAAGAGACATCTTCACAAATTTACGATCTAATGCACGTGCAACACTTTTTGCCAAAGATGTTTTACCGACTCCAGGAGGCCCCACCAAACAAATGATTGGTGCATTTAATGAATTTGTCATTTGTTTAACAGCTAAATATTCTAGAATACGTTCTTTCACTTTTTCTAGACCATAATGATCCGCATTTAAAGTGGCTTCTGCCGCATTTAAATCATCATTATCTTTCGTTTGTTGCCACCAAGGAAGATCCATTAGCCAATCAATATACGCTTTGATTACGCCAGTTTCTCCACTAGCCATAGGAAGCATTTCATAACGACTCACTTCATCCGATACCTTTTTCTTAATATAGTCAGGATATGGATTTTCAGCTAAACGCTTACGAATTTTAGCTGCATCTTCATCTTGAGCAACTGTATCCCCTAATTCTTCACGAATGACATTCATCTTTTCACGAAGATAGTAGTCCTTTTGCCCTTGATCGATTCTTTCTTTTACAGTTTCGTTGATTTGTTTTTCAACTTCACTCATCTTTTTTTCTTTTGCCATATCTTGAAGCAACATCATCAAACGATCATTTACTCCAAGTGTTTCAAGATATTTTTGTTTTCTTTCAAGGTCTAAAGGTAACCCCTGAACAGCTTTATCACTTAAGAATTCACCGCCCATACCTTTAGAGATTTCCATAACAATTTCTTTTGTCACAAAACGATCCTGACCTTGCATGCGATCAAGCTCATCTGCGATCATACGAATCAAGGCTTCCTCTTCAACCGAATCTTGTTTTTCGCTTTCAAGAATTTCAACTTCCACAAGATCACTCAAACTTCCATTGATCCATTTATTTAATTTAACACGTTTAATCCCACGGAATTTAACGCGTAAAAAGTTATCAAAACGACGAATATGGCGAACTTCACACAAAGTCCCTACAGAATATATGTCTTCGGTTGCAGGATTTTCTTGTTCAAGTTCTTTTTGAGAAAACAAACAAATCTTTTTATCATAATTATCCTGCGCATTTTCAACAGCATGTACAGAAGTATCTCTACCTACATCAATCACAATTTCTTGATTTGGATATAAGACAACGCCTCTTGTACAAACTAAAGGATAGGTATTTAATTCCATACAAAAACCTCCTTATATTAAATATGGAAAAAGACGCTAAGCGTCTTTTTTCGTTTACATTACACTACTTTACAGAAGTTTTAATGAAGTCTAATGCTTTTTGATTAGCTAAATCTGCTTTAATACTTTCTGGAGAAATCAATGATTTGATTTTTTCAACTTCCATATTGTACATTTCAGACATTGTAGTAAATTCTTTTTCTACATCTTCGTCACTAGCTTCGATGCTTTCAGCTTTTACGATAGCTTCTAATACTAATTGAGTCTTAACACGAGCAGCAGCTTCTGGGCTCATTTGAGCACGAATTGCTTCTTCAGTCTGGTGAGTTGCTTCTAAGAATTGTTTAGCAGTAAATCCAGATTGTTGCATACGACCTTCGAATTCTCTATACATACGATCAACTTCTGCATCGATCATAGCTGCTGGAATTTCAACGTTTGCGTTATCACAAACTTTTCCTAATAATTCATTAGTGAAGTTTTCTTCAGCTTCTCTTTCTTTTTGAGCCGTTAAATCTGTTTTTACTTTTTCTTTATAAGCATCAACTGTTTCAACGTTTTCGATTTTTAACTTTTTGATTAATTCATCATTTAATTCAGGAAGATCTTTATATTTTACTTCGTGAACTGTACAGTGGAATGTTGCAGGTTGACCAGCAAGTTCAGCTGCTTGGTAGTTTTCAGGGAAAGTTACTTCAACGTCTTTTTCTTCACCTTTCTTAACTCCAACTAATTGTTCTTCGAAACCTGGAATGAATGATCCTGAACCAAGTTCTAATGGATAGTTTTCTCCAGATCCACCTTCGAATGCTACACCATCTTTTGTTCCTACAAAGTCGATAACTACTTGATCACCTAATTGAGCAGCATCGTCATCTTCACGAACAACCCAGTCCGCATAACGATCTTGAACACGTTTAACTTCGTTTTCAACATCTTCTTCTGTAACTTCTACGTCCGCTTTTTTGATATCTAATCCTTTGTATTCACCTAAAGTTACTTCAGGAAGTACTGTACATGTAAATACTAATACGGCTTTTTCATCATCAGCTTCTTTAACATCTAAAGTAGGACGAGCTACTAATTCGATATTGTGTTCTTTGATTCCTTCTGATAATGCTTCATTAGCAACTTCTTCACTAGCCATATCATATAATGCTTTTGAAGAAAGTTGTTTTTTTACTAAAGCATCCGGAATTTGTCCTTGACGGAATCCTTTCAAATTCATGTGAGATTTAGCATATTTTAATGCTTTTTTCTGTGCTTTTTTCCAAGCTTCACCTTCTACAGTTACTTCTAATTCACCAGTAGAATTTTCTTTCAAAGTCCAAGTACTAGTCATTGTTTTCTCCTCGCTTTTCAATGGATAACTCAATATCCTCAATTTTTTCAAGACCTTGTTTTTTCACAAAACCAGGCCATTCATCGGATTTCTGCATTGCATCATATACAAGTCTTGTTACACTTTTCGCAAGTTGGTAAGGATCTTTATCTTCTTGATCAAATGGTCTTTCATATAAAACAAGCTGCATCAAAAGTGACATACAAAATTGAACCATAGTTGGATCTTCATTTGTAAACCAACTTTCAAATAACGAACTTGCTTCACAGATTGACAAGTCTTGCTCCATAGGTAAGATGGCACTTGGAATAAATGTAATGTTCAATCCGGATTTTATCAAATCAAATGGATCATCGATTTTCTGCTCCATTAAAGCCTCAATCAATGTACCCTTATATTCATCAGGTAAATCTGAATCCAATAATACCTGAACTTCATCATGACACATTCTTAGATTCATGTTCTCTAGCATAGAAATCGCATAGATTTTTTGTTCTAGACTTCCATGAATATAATCATGTAACTTGTTGAAATCCATACTCTTATTCTTCTGTTCCAAATAAGGTTTACATTCAGACTTATAAGATTCTAATAACTCCAATGCATCTTGTGGAACATAAGGCATGTTCAGCTCCTGACAAATCAATTCGTACGCCTGGGCATAACTTTTTTCATCTATCTCTTTTTTTATTTCTTCGATTAAAGAATGATAATATGCGTTCACTTATACCTCCATGCGAAACATTAGTATTCTACCATAAATATCGACAATAATCAATTCTACGCATTTTTAAAATACAGAATCCAAAGAATGTCATCTCTAAAAAAAACTCTCCTTTTTACAGAGAGTCTACTTTCATATTTTTTTCTAATTCATTTAACTTCTTAAATTCAGCCAAAATACAAATAACGGACACTACAAAAGCAACAAAATCCGCAATTGGAGCCGCATATAAGATTCCATTCAACCCAAAAAATTTAGGTAAGATCAAAACTAATGGAATCAAAAATAATACTTGTCTAGTCATAGATAAAAACATTCCTAAATATGCTTTTTTAATTGATGAAAAGAAGCTAGACGATAACATCTGTACTCCATCAACACATACTAGCATTAGATAGATTCGCATAAACATTGTCGCAAATTCAAAATAGTTCGCATCCCCTGATCCAAATATTGATAATACAGTGCTTGTGCAGAATTGAAATAAAGCCCAGCCAATAAATGAAACAACCAAATTTACACTGATCGCAAGTTTGAACGTCTTTTTGACACGCTCATATTTTTGGGCTCCATAATTAAATCCAATAATTGGCTGCATACCTTGCGAAATACCAATAATAATAGCTAATAATGTCGCATTGGTTTTCATCACAATGCCACAGGCAGCTAAAGGAATATCACTACCAAACTTAGTAAACTGTCCATAATACGTCAATGAATTATTTAATACGATTTGCACAAACAAAATCGCAATCTGATTTAATGAAGCACTCATTCCAATGGTTGCCATTTCCTTTGTATCATTTAAAGAAATGCGTAAACTACTTTTATTAAATTCAATATGTTGAAAACTCTTAATATACCAAACGGCAATAAAAAATGAAATCACTTGACCTGCTACTGTGGCAATGGCAGCCCCAGCGACACCCATATGAAATACAAAGATAAATAGTGGATCTAATATAGTATTCACAACAGCACCCGCAACCATACATGTCATTGAATATTTTGGCGACCCATCTGCACGAATCAAGTTACTAATCACATTTGTCGTTATCAAAAACGGAACACCCAAAGTTGTTATTCGTGTATATTCAAGTGCCAAAGGCATAATTGTGCTTGTTGCACCAAATGATTTTAATAATGGTTCAAGAAATACAAGTACTAAAATAACATAGATTACTGAGCAAAGAACAGACATACTAATACCATTCCCAGCAATACTACTTGATCGTTCTGGCCTTTTTTCACCTAGATATAAACTAAATAAGCTTGCTGAACCAATCCCAATCAACAGTGCAATCGCAAGTGCAATTGTTGTTAATGGAAACGCCACATTAGTTGCAGCATTTCCTAGAAAGCCAACACCTTGACCGATAAAGATTTGATCTACAATGTTATATAGTGACGATACAAGCATTGAGATAATACTTGGTATCGCAAACTTTTTTAATAATGATGACTCTTTTTCATACCCTAATGGATTTTGCATACTAATTCAATTCCCTCTTTCTAAACTGCGCAATTAAATGCTTATTTCCCATTGAATGCTCACGAATGACATTTAACTCATTTCCTCTTTCATCAAACCAACCCACAAATTCATATCCTGGCTTTGTTGCCGGCAACAAATGAATTGTATCCGAAAAATACGTATATGACTTTGGATTTCTTCGACTACTTAGTCCACCATTTAAATCATATGTAATCTTATATTGACTTACTTGCCAATGGGCATATAAAGTACAAGACTCATGAATGGGTTCATCCAAGTTATAACGCCAACGATAATCACAATCCCAGAACCATCCATCAAAGGTATATCCAACTCGAATAGGAGCCTTCATTTTCATCAACAATCCATGTTCATCTGTACATACATCCATATAATTGGCTCCACCACACGTTTCAAAGTGGATAACTGGACATTCTTTATAAATAGCTGTTAATATGACTGGTTCATGAATGCCTGCTGGTAAACTCGTTATAATTTCACCATTCAACTGCCAACCTACAAACATAACACCCTTCTTAAATGCCGGATACAACAATAATTCTTCCGATTCAATGCATGTATATCTTGGATTACGACGCGACATAACTCCGCCGTCCACATCATATTCAATGGGATACCAAATAGGAATCCATTTATCATATAAAGTCACAGAATGAGGAAGCACCCCACCTGGATTTAATCTTTTTGTACACTCTTTATCTATATACCAACCAACAAACTGGTAACCTTCTCTTTTTTCACTCATCAAATATCACCTGCCCATTATTTTATCACAAATAGAAAAACTTCTAGGAAAATTTCTAGAAGTTATTCAAATAATTATATAAACTATTCCCAAAAGTCATTTCCATAAGTTCACTTGCGATTTCTTTACTTTGAATCCGCATAATATGATCTTCTACATCTTGTTTACCTAATAAATTTATATTTCCATACCATACAATTTCCTGATCAATAATCGCAAAATGTTCACAATTATCTTCTGCAGATTTTAGATAAAAACCAGATTGTCTCATTTCTTCTAACAACTGCATTCTATAATTTGAACTTCCAAACCTAATTTTATCAGGCATCCAAGAAACTATGGTTACTTCAACTCCACTTTCCATCTTTTCTTTGATCAATTTAGTAAATTCTAGAACTCTATCGCCAGATAATGAAGGACTGGATACAATAATATTCTTCTTTGCACGCATTAAGTCATGACTATACATATCGTAATAATTACTTGCATCATATATAGATTGAGAAATTTTCAATTCACTTTTTATGCCGTTAGTATCCGAAATTAATTCATAACCTGATTTTTTATAGGCCTTTAATCTTTTTCCGTACATTCGATCAAACATCGGAATATGGACATCTACATAATCATATACAAGTATTGTATCTTTTTTATCATACAGTCGATGAATTCTTCCTGTAAATTGTTCTATAACGCTACTACTAGCTACAGGCATTGCTAGAAACAAAGTATCTAACCTATCAAGGTCAAAGCCTTCTCCAACAAGTGATCCTGTCGCAACCAATATCATAGTTTTGTCTTCTGGCACACTTTTCATTAATTCAACAATATGATTATTTTCTTTTTTTGATTGACTACCTATCAATAAGAAAACTGAATCTGCCACACCTTCTAATTGTTTATATAGCTTCTTACAATGATTTACATATTTTGATAATACAACAGGCGTACGTTTTTTCTTTATACATTCTTTTATATCCTGAATAATCATTTGATCTCGCAAATCATTATCTCGTAATATTGAGTATGCTTCATTTGGATTCTTTTCATCTTTCATCATTCCTCTTGGTGCAACTACATGCGTAAACCGAGAATATAATAAACGAGGAATCCCTTGTTGTTTTGCTTGTTCTTTTGCGGAATATTTATGTCGTATTGGACCAATAAGCATAAAATTCATCTTATCCAATTGATCCGTTCGATCAACAGCTGTAACACCATACACATACTTAGCTTTAATTTCCTTTAAAACAGCACTTTCTGTATTTGAAGCCGCATGATGACATTCATCCACAATGATCATGCCATACGCATTCAACAGTTTATGAAATTTCCCCTTTTTACATATAGAGCCAGCCATTGCGATATCAATTATACCTGTCATAGAATCATGAGATCCTTGTAAAGTACCTATCAATGATTTTCTCTTTTTGATCAAACCTTTAGGTGTCGTATATTCAGGTAACTCTTCATTTATATCCAAAAATGTCTGCAGCTTATCTTTCCATTGTTCTAATAAAGATGAACTTTCCAACAAAATTAATGTATTCACTTTCTTTGTCGCAATTAAATCTGCACAAAGAACGGTCTTACCAAAAGCTGTAGTTGCTAATAAAATACCATTATCATGCTCAATCATTTTATTTAGAGCTACGTTTTGTTCAGGTTTTAACTCTCCCTTAAAAGTAACATCAATACTTCTTCCTTGTTGCCTTTTATCATCAATCATCATTTGAATCCGAGCGTTCTTATTATACGAAATTAAAGTATCATAACAACCTCTAGGAATTTGTATATATCCACTATCGTGATCTTCACCAAGATATATATATTTATACATGCCAAAAGTAGAAATTCCCATACCTTGATTTTTATAATAAATAGGATTACTAATTCTAGCCAATTTGCGAATTTTATTTTGAATAGATACGCTTAAATTTGAAGTATCCACATAAATACCATTTGATAAAATGATATGCATTTTTCCATCCACTTCATTCTTTTCAAATTCTTTAACAGACTCCCAAGGTTTATCATCTGAATTTCCATGCCATTCTTTTATCTTTTCTTCAATAAACGACTGTGAAAGCTTAGGCTTAGACCACAATATATTCCATTGATTTGAATAGGCATTCCAATTTTCATCAATAAATGCACTGTTGCCATCTTTCAATGCTCGTCCTTGTAATGGCAATGCGATTAAATTTCCCAGACCACCCTTTGGCATACTATCTTGTGCTGGTATCATACGATCATAGTATTTAAATGATTTTAAATTCACTTGTTCTGCACCTTTATCCAACAAAGCATTTCCAAAATTTCTTGCCAAAATAGCTGAAATCGGTTTATCAAAGAAAATCCAAATATGTGCTCCTTTACCTGATCTAGAACGTTCAATCAATGGATCAATTCCATTTAATTGACAAATCTCACGCATCGCATTAACTTCTTCTTTCCACCTCTCATCTTTATTCGCAAAATCATTTCCTGCATCTTTATCATGATTATCAAAATCAAAAACTAAAAATCGACACGTATTATCTTTATACAATGGATAAACACCAATCACTTCATTTCCTTTTAAATGTGACATAATACTATCAATTGTCAAAGCTTTATACTTTTGGTAATGACAATCTTGGCAACGAAATCCTGCATTCCATTTCTTACCACAACCATCTGACCAAAAATTAATACATTGTGGATAGTATCCCGCTTTATTTGTTTTCTTGTTTTCTACTCTTTTTGCGTATACGTCTGTACGACCCCAAAAACGTGCAAAAAACCGATTTGCCATATCTTTTGTGATTTCATTTGGAAAAACAATACGACTTCCTTGATTCGTTTCAATAGTTTCTGCATTTGCAGAATTCTTTAATTGATCCAATTCTTCCTGATAAGAAATTCCTTCTCGATTCAAAATGTTCTTCAAGCATTGAATCTCTTTTTTTAAGTCATCTATGATAGTCAAATTGTCATTCGTCTGTTTCACAAAACCACCTACTCTTTTCAATACTATTTTAATTGAATTAGTTAATAAAAAAAACACCCAAGACTCCGTTAGTTAGACGGAGAGGAGTGTTTTCAGAACACATCTGCAAGTAGTAGTCTTGTAGTAGTTCTATTTATATAATAATCCTTTTTCTTTCCTTCTGTGTTAACACAAACACACAAAACAGATAAAATTTTCTATTGATAATTCAATCAACATGATTATAATCAAGTCTATATTATAGATAAATCGGAATTTGTTAAGTTGGTAGTAATTTTTTGCAATAATGAAGGTAAAGGAGAGCATTTTATGAGTACAAGAAAGGCGATAGGAGGGGCTTTGGGAGCTATCATTGTATTGCTAGTAGCTCAAATATTAGCTCAGTTAGTGGCAAGTTTGTTTGTTTTGGTTAAAATTCCAGAAGGTATATGCAATATTATAGCAGGAATTATATATGTTGGATTAGCATTTGTTTTAATTGAATTATTTTCAAAAAGACTACTTAAAATAAAAATAGAAAATTTGGGAATGCCAAAATTTTCAATTAAAGCTAAATGGATTATTGTAGGTGTATTATTACCTGTGACAGTAATAGCAGTTTATCTTTTTTTCTTTTCTGGAAAGTACGTTTCTTCTGGAATGAATAGTAATCAGATTTTTTCAATACTGAGTGCTGGTATTGCTTTTACAGGCATAGCCGCTGGTTTTGTTGAAGAAATGGTTTTTCGTGGAGTTATTCTAAATCTGTTAAAAGAGAAATGGAATATTAAAGTAGCTGTATTAATTCCATCAGTTTTATTTGGATTAGTACATATTATAGGAATGGATTTTTCCATTATAAGTAGCCTGTTGGTTCTTATTGCAGGAACAATGGTGGGAATAATGTTCTCAATGGTTGCTATTGAAAGTGGTTCTGTTTGGAACAGCGGAATTGTTCATTCACTTTGGAATATTTTAATTATTGGCGGCGGTTTATCGATAAGTGAAAAGGCAGATGAATATTCGGTTATGACATATGTACTTGATTCAAAAGACTTTGTTTTCACTGGTGGAGAATTTGGAATTGAATCATCAATTATTGCACTATTAGGTTATGTTATAGTTACTTTAGCAGCAATATGTATGATTAAGAAAAAAGCAAAAGTGTGATAAGTATCAAAAAACAAATTCCAGTTTATTAAATCTTAACATCAATATTTTTGATTAAACCTTTTCAACAAAGAGACGTAATGTTTCTTTGTTTTTTTATAAAGGTTTTCAAAAAGGTTTTCAAAACTATCTATAAACAGAAAAAAAGCCCTTATATAAGGGCTTTATTCACAAGATGGCGTCGACGGAGGGATTCGAACCCCCGACCGTGCGCTTAGAAGGCGCATGCTCTATCCGGCTGAGCTACGTCGACAACGCATATATTTTATAACATAATCAAAATATATGCAAGCTTAAATTTAAAATTTAGTCTAACTCTCTGATCCAAAGATGATATTGTCTTAATGTAATCAAATTGATTATGTCTTGATTT
>ERZ827108.1601-NODE-1601-length-28759-cov-10.451087_pt1 | contig 28759 bp, 21 predicted proteins | sample MGYA00519921_ERZ827108 | MGnify/ENA primary metagenome ERZ827108 (study PRJEB31778, sample SAMEA3449258) | human gut metagenome | biome: human gut; feature: human-associated habitat; material: faeces | place: United Kingdom | collected 2010/2012 ...
AGGATCGCTTCTCTTCGCTCACGCTCTGCTTTCATCTGCTTCTCCATCGCATCCTGGATTGCTGCCGGCGGAATGATGTTTTTTAGCTCCACACGGTTGACTTTAATGCCCCATGGATCCGTGGCAATATCAAGCGATGCACGCATTTTCGTGTTGATCGTCTCTCTGGATGTCAGGGTCTGATCCAGCTCCAGATCACCGATGATATTTCGCAGTGTCGTTGCAGTCAGATTTTCGATTGCCATGATCGGATTCTCCACGCCGTATGCAAACAGCTTCGGATCTGTGATCTGGAAAAATACAACCGTATCGATCCGCATTGTTACGTTATCCTTTGTGATAACCGGCTGCGGTGCAAAATCTACCACCTGCTCTTTTAAAATGACTTTCTTTGCAACACGGTCAATAAACGGTGCTTTCACATGAAGTCCGACCGACCAGGTCGCACGATATCCGCCAAGACGTTCCACAACCATTGCGGTTGCCTGAGGCACAATCTTCACGCAGGAAAGCAAAAGTATCAGCACAATCAAAAGAAGTACGATCAATATCAACCATCCCATGTTTTCTTCCTCCTTTATTTTCCATTTTTTATTTGATGCCTGCTGATTGCTCTGTTTCAAGGCACTCCCGGCATCCTTTTCACTTTTTACAGTTTTGCCGTTTTTGGTATTTCTATCTATTCATCTTCGGAAATTTCCACGATGTTCGGCATCTCCTGAAAATTGCCCTGCGGTGCAGAATCTGTCAGTACGACGGCATCTTCTAATTTTGCAAAGCTGATCGGGCTGACTTTGTAAAATTTCGTGTGATCACAGAGAACAAAGCACCGGTGAATGCGTTCGATTGCTCTTTTTTTGACCATCGCTTCGTCCTGATCCGGTGTCGAAAATCCGGAGCGTTCGGAAACGCCGTTGCTGCCCAGGAAACCAAGACTGAAATTAAATTTCTCGATCTGTCTGCATGCCTCTTCTCCAACCACTGCTTCCGTGGACTGTTTGAGTCTGCCGCCGATCAGAATGACTTCCATGCCTTTGCGTGCCAGTTTCTGTGCATGCGATGGTGCATTCGTCACAAAAACGGCCGTTGTCGCATCGGAAATATAATCGAGCATACATCCGGTTGTCGTTCCGGCATCGAGATACACGAAATCATCATCCTGTATCAGCGATGCCGCATAACGTGCAATCAGTCTTTTTTCTTCTAAATTCTTTTCTTCTCTTCGTGACACCTGCTCATCGCGTATGCTCATGTTGTCAGCTGCAACTGCCCCACCGAAAACCTTGACCAGCTTCCCCTGTGCATCCAACGTATTCAGATCTCGACGGATCGTAGATTCTGAAGTATTTAAATGATCTTTTAACTCCTGAAGTGTCACGCTGCCTCTGTTTTCCAGAAGTTTCAAGATCTCTTTCTGTCGTGTTTTAGTAAGCATATTATCCCACCCCTTTTCATGCTGCAAAAAAATCATATAGTTACATCCCTTGACGCCTTTTATTATAGCTCATAGCAGATAAGAAAGTAAAGCAAAACCGCAGTGCTTTACAACTTTAAAGTCACTGCGGTTTTTCTGAGGAAAAGTTTTATGATGAAGTTTTGGTTTACTCGGCTATTTTTTTCTTAAGCACACCGAGCATCAGTGCTCCGACTACGGTTCCTACTGCCAGTGCAGCCAGGTACATCAGCGGATTGCCGACTACAGGGAACACGAAGACTCCACCGTGCGGTGCCATCAGCGTACAGTTGAATGCCATGGAAAGTGCTCCTGCAAGTCCGGAACCGATAACGCATGCCGGGATGACATGCAGCGGATCGGATGCTGCAAACGGAATCGCACCTTCTGTGATAAATGCAAGTCCCATGATAAAGTTTGTCGGAGCGGATTCTCTTTCTGTTTTTGTAAATTTATCTTTAAACAGAAGAGATGCCAGAGCGATCGCACACGGAGGAACCATACCGCCAATCATAACTGCTGCCATGATTCCGTAATTTCCTGCTGCGATGGATGCCGTTCCAAATACATAGGCCGCTTTGTTGAACGGGCCACCCATGTCAACTGCCATCATACCTGCTACGATGATACCAAGAAGAACCTTACTGGAACCACTCATGTTTGTAAGAGCTGTGTTCAGTGCCGTGTTCAATGCTCCGATTGGAGGCTCTACGACAAACGTCATAACAAGTCCCACGATCAGAATGCCGAATACCGGATAGAGAAGGACTGGAGCAATTTTTTCCAGTGCTTCCGGAAGTTTTCCGAACAATTTTTTTAAGAGAAGGATAAGATAGCCTGCCAGAAAACCTGCTACTAATGCACCGAGGAAACCAGACTTGCCGTTTGCTGCAATTGCACCACCCACAAATCCGACTGCCAGACCAGGTCTGTCTGCAATGCTCATAGCAATAAATCCTGCCAGAACCGGAAGCATAAATCCAAATGCAAGATTTCCTATGGATTTCAGTGTTGCCGCCACCGGTGTGATCGAACCGAAACTCTGTCGTGCTTCTGCTGTCAATGATGTCATATCTACACAAAGTCCATCGATCAGGAATGCAAGAGCGATCAAAATACCGCCGCCTACGACGAATGGCAGCATGTGTGAAACACCATTCATCAACTGCATATAAATCTGATGGCCTTTGGAGCCTCCTGCTTTTTTCTCGGAAACTTCTGCATTTTCCGATGCAGTATAAACCGGTACATTTCCGGACATTGCCTGCTCTATCAGTTTATCCGCTTTGCTGATACCGTCAGAAACCTGAACTTCGATCAGCTTTTTACCATTGAATCGATCCATCGGAACTTTTGTGTCTGCTGCCACGATGATGCAGTCTGCATTTTTGATCTCTTCCGCAGTCAGCACGTTTTTCGCTCCGCCAGAACCTCTTGTCTCTACTTTAATGAAACATCCTTTCGCTTTTGCAGCCTTTTCCAGACCTTCCGCTGCCATGTAAGTATGTGCGATACCGGTCGGGCATGCTGTGACAGCCAGAATACGGAACTGATCTTCCGAGGTCGCTTCGTCTGCTTTCAGTTTTTCATCCAGATCCGGTGCTTCCTGATCTGCTTCATCGACGATCTTCATAAATTCTTCCGGGCTTTTTGCATTCTGCAGTGCTCTGGAAAAATCCTCATCCATCAGAAGTACGGAAAGTTTGCTCAGTACGTCCAGATGTACGTTGTCTTTGGTATTCGGTGCTGCAATCAGAAAGATCAGATGTACCGGCTCTCCATCAAGAGAATCGTAATCTACACCGTCCTTTACAACCATCGCTGCCAGTCCCGGCTTATCTACAAATGCACCTTTTCCGTGAGGGATCGCAATCCCCTCTCCGACACCTGTCGTTCCTTCCTCTTCACGGCGGTATACTTCCTGGCGATAAGCTTCCAGGTCATTGATTTTTCCACTCTTTGCCATCAGTTCGACCATCTGGTCGAGAGCTTCGTTCTTGGATTTTGGAGCACCGTCGATCCTGATGCTTCGCTTATCCAGCAGTTCTGTGATCCTCATAAGTTCTCCTTTCTTACATTTCTTTTTTGTGATAGATTTTCTACAAGAAGCTAATTCAAAAGTGCCATACGAATTGTTTCTCACTTCGACATCGTAGTTTCAGGCTTTTGACCCTGGCATCTTTACAATGTTTTATAAATCGCTTCTACTTCTTCTTTTGTGGCAAAATTCTCAGAAAATGCACTGGCACTTCCGGTGGAAACGCCCATTTTGAATGCATGCTCATAGCTGCCTTTCTGCATATAACCTGCAGTAAAACCAGCCACCATGGAATCTCCGGCTCCAACCGCATTGATCAGTTTACCTTTCGGTGCCGGGCTTTCATATACGCTGCCATCCTCAGCAAGAAGCACTGCACCTTTGCCTGCCATGGAAACCAGAACATTTCTTGCTCCCATCTCCTGTAACTTCTTCGCATATGGTGCTACCTGGTCACGCTCTCTGATCTCCACTCCAAAGATATCGCCCAGTTCATGATTGTTTGGTTTGATGAGGAACGGATGGTATTTCAGTACATTGACCAGAAGGTCTTTTGTCGCATCCACCACGATCATGACCTCTTTTTCTTCCAGACGTTCCATAATGTCACTGTAAATAGAATCCGGAAGACTTGCCGGGATGCTGCCTGCAAGGATCAGCACATCTCCCTTTTTCAGTGTATCCAGTTTCTTAAGCAATCTTTCAAGTTCTTCACTTCCGATCGAAGGTCCTGTGCCGTTGATCTCCGTTCCATCGATGGATTTTAGTTTGATGTTGATCCGGGAAAATCCATTCTCAAGCTGGATAAATTCGGATGTAATGCCCATCTTCTCGACTTTTCTGCGGATCTCCTCTCCGGTGAAACCGGCGATAAATCCAAGTGCCGTACTCTCAATGCCGAGATTTTTCAGAACGATAGAGACGTTGATCCCCTTTCCACCGGCAAACATCTGCTCTGAACAGGTGCGGTTTGTCATTCCCAGTTGAAAATCTTCCACACCTACGATATAATCCAGACAAGGATTAAATGTTACCGTATAAATCATATGCCTTACCTCTTTCTTTTGCACTTTTGTGTGCCTCTCTGTTTCATGATTGTATTATACAATCATATTCGTTCAATTTCAATCATACTAATTCACAAATTTTCCTTTCTGTTTTTGTATAGTTTTCACAAACGTTCATTTTCATTCATATTCGTTCAATTTTCATTCAAAATTTGCCATGATGTCAGGGTCAAATTTGTTGCTCGCCATTTATAGAAGCGGGAGTCTTCTCCGACTGAGTTCAAGTCGAACGCACGTGAGACTTGGCACGCGATTCTGGTCAGCTTTGCTGACATTTACCCAACAGAATCGCTGTGCATCCTCGCGGAGCGTTTATCTTAGTCGGAGATTGCACTCCCACTAAGACAAATTTGTTGCTCGCCATTTATAGAAGTGGGAGTCTTCTCCGACTGAGATAAAAAAAACCACGCACCACCGACCGATTCAGTCAGCAAGTGCTGTGGTTTCTTTTCTTTGCATTTTCAGATCAGTCCTCGTTTGCCCGCTTCCATCACGGCTCCTGCCTTATTGGAAACACCGAGTCTTTTGTAGATCTGCTGTGTATGATATTTTACATTAGCGGTTGTCATATTCAGCTCTGCCGCAATTTTTTCTTTTGACATTCCATCTGCCTGCAGTTTCAGGATTCGAAGCATTGTATCACTCAATGTGACTTCTTCCACACCCACTTTTAAATACGCCGGATAGAATCGTGCCATTTTTTCTGTCTCGTCCTGAACCTTTGCCCAGAACTGTTTGTTCTTTCTGGTCTGTGCCAGATCTTTTTCTACTTCCGACGGCTTCCAGGATGTTGCCTGAAGCAGAGGCCGGATAGCCGCACCTTCTCTTGTGATGATCCGTACAAAATGATATTCTTCTGCTTTTGTCAGTGCCTCGCCAAGTGTTTCATCCCATTTTTTCTCACCCATGCGGTACTGCGTGATCGCAAGAAGCAGTTTCACTTCTATATCAATGTAGGTACGCTGCATCACTTTTGCATAATAGGCACATTTCAAAAGCAGATGATAAGCCTGCTCGTTTCTGCCATTCTGCAGATACACACGCACTTTCGTAATATAATGAAAACGATCATAAATAGAGAATATCAGTTCTTCATCCGGTGCCTGGGCAAGCCATTTTGCAATCGCTGCTTTGTCCGCATCATATAATGCACAGCGAACGAGAAAGGTATCGATATTCGGCAGAATTCTTTCTGCATTTTCCTGCTGTGCTTTACCCTTGAATCTGGTCAGAAGCTCCTCCGCTTCTTTTACTTTTCCGGTAATAATATGAAGCCAGGCAAGCATGCCGTCTCCGACAAAACACTGCTCGATCTTGCCTCCTGCCTCCGCCTGCATTCTTCCCTTATTTGCAAGCATCGCAACTTCATAATTATCTCCGCCCTTTTCAAAAAAGCTTTCTGCAAGTGCCAGATTTACAAGCCCCTTACCATATTTTCCAAGTACAAATTCCACAATCTTGCCAATGCTTCCTGCAAGCTCGCGGTCACGCTTGCTCCACTCACAGAAATCCTTGCCGCCGTTCATCTGAGATGCCTGATTGCTGGTAACGGAAAACTCCTGCATTTTCACTTCTTTATCCAAAAGAAGCAAATATGCATTTTTCAGGATTTCTACCATATGGTCACTGCCACGGTGCGGAAGTCCGATATCCAGATACAGGATCTTTCCTTTCGCTGAACGCCGTTCACTTCCGGTATGTTCTTTTGCATATTTTTGAAGCTCCCGGTACCAGCGTTCGCTCTCTTCGGTATTTAAAAGCAACGACTGCAGCATACTCATGCCACACATCAGTTCCGGGCTTTTGCATATTTTTTCTTCCGGCAGTTTAAGATAATACGGTTTCAGTTCATAATAATAAGCATTGTTTGGTGCTATCCGAACATTATCGATCAGCACCGAGGCGATTCTTTCCGTGTCATTCACCTGTTGATACATGGAAAGAGCCTTTAACGGCTGCTTACTGATCTGGTAATAAAGTCCTGCATTTTCGTAAAGCTTACGGATCTGCTCTTTTGTGTATTTTCGCCTCAGCCTCCGGATCATGCTGATGCGCACTTGATTTCTGAGTTTGTAGACCGTTTCACTTCCGTTTCGGACAATATCCATGAAATTACCGATCCACTGAATCCTTCCAAGAAGCGATTCTACATCATTGCGTCCGGTGATCATCTCCGCCATATATACGGTAAAATCTTCCACAATTGCAACTTCCATCAGAAATTCCTGTATTGATATTTCCCAGCGGTCATAGACATGATATTCCAGATAATCCCACATCTGGCTCAGTGCCTCTCCCACCATCGTCCGGTATTCTTCATCTGAAAACGGTTTCGTGACATCCTTTTCATCCTGCCCCATACGCATCTGCCAATAGACACTATTTGTGATGCTCCAGCCGATCGGCATACCAACGCAGTATGCTTTTTCTTTTGCCAGCTGTTCTTCACTGAAGATCATCCCGGTCATGGCAATATACTGATCTGCCTGATCTTCATCAAACAGCAGCTCCTGCTCACCGATCACATAGAAGACTTCACGATACCGCACAGCAGTCAGCCACGGCGGTACCGCACAGCGTCCGCTCAAGATCAGCCACACATCCTCACGCTCCACAAGTTCGATGATCGCTTCCCGGATCTCCTCGGTATCATTCTGCATCGCCATATCGTGCAGACTGTTGATCACCACGGTTTTCCGCTGCTTGGAAACCTTGATCTCACGCAGCTCCTCCACTGTTACCAAACCAGCGTTAAACAGCGTATATTTCCGGTTCTTCAGATATCGCATGACCAGTTCCGTTTTGCCGCAACCGCTGACCCCATAAATATACGCTGTTATATTCTCTTCATCTGCCGCTTTCAGCCGCCTGATTGCACGGCGGGGTTTTACATAGCAGATTTTCTCCCCTTGCATCATCTCTTCCCACATGCTGTTTTCTGCCAATGCAACACCCCGCTTTCTCTGTTGTTTTACTACGTTTTATGTTTATAAGTTCCTCTTCCCAAGAAAAAGTATAGCAATTTTTCCGTGTTTTGTACACTATCCAAACGGCTAGTTTTTTTCTGAAAAGCAAGGAAAATTTGCAGGATTGTGAGAGTTACCTTGTAATGGAGCAATTCGCAGGCATCCATTGAAGTCAAAAGTTTTTTATCTCAGTCGAGAAGACTCCCACTTCTGCAAGTGGTGAGTAATAACAAGTCTTTCTCAGTGGGAGTACAATCTCCGACTGAGATAAACGCTCCGCGAGGATGTGCAGTGATTCTGAGAAGAATATGTCAGCTTTCGCTGACCAGAATCACGCACCAAGTCTCACGCACGTTCGACTTGAATTAATCAGATATTTTTCAGCAATCTCTTTTAATTTCTCCGGTGTCTTTTCATACCATGTGGCAAACACGGTGTTTTCCTGCTGAACGGTTTTTCCAACTTCCATGAGAAAGTCCGGGATATCGCTTTCTTTGATCATGCCCCAGGATTCACCAAATGCCTCCTGCCCCTGTCTGTCACAGCCGTTCACATGAAGCGTAAATACCGGCTCTGTCACACCGTCTATTTTCTTTACTCCGCCGTGGAAACCGATCTTTCCAATCTGATGTGTCCCACAGGATGAAGTACATCCGGAAATATGGATCTGCGGCAGTACACCGTCCGCAAAATCATATTCTTTTGCTGTCTCAACCAGTTTTCTTAAAAGTCCCTGGGAATCACGCACACCAACCTGGCAGATCGTTGCTCCGATACAGGATACGGAACTTTCGAATAAAGTTTCTGCTCCGTCATCCGTAGCTGCAAGCACTTTTTCTGCTTCTTTTGCCGTCAGGTTGATGATATAGACTGTCTCATCCGGTGAAATGCGGATTTCTGCATCCGATACATCTTTGATGCTTTCATAGATCTCGCCAAATTTTGACACTTTCGGCACACCGCCGATCGGATGATATTTTACTGCATACAGTCCCGGCTGTTTCTGTGCCACGATTCGTTTGTTTTCTGTCTGAAGTTCACCGTCGGCTGCTTTTTCTGTACCGGAAACAGCAAGGTTCAGATCCAGTTTTTCATTTTTCTTTACTTCTTCAAGTTTCTCCAGAAATGCCTTCACATAGCCTTCGCTTCCCAGTTTTTCCTGCATATAACGTGTTCTGGCTTTTCCGCGGTTCTCATAGTTTCCGTATGCCAGGAAGGTATTGACCATCGCCTGCACATAATACAGGATCTGTGACGGCTCTACGTTTTCTGCCACTTTCACACCCATGCGTGGATTGTTGCCCAGTCCGCCCGCACTATATACGTTAAATGTTCCGTCCTCTGCTGCTACAAATCCAAGATCACGGAAGGTCGCATGTGTCACATTGGCCGGAGAATTGGAAAATCCGACTTTCAGTTTTCGCGGCATGGTCACTTTATCTGCGTTTTTCAGAAGATAATCAGACACAGCCTCTGCATACGGCAGTACATCAAAATATTCTCCGATTTCTACGCCGGAAAGCGGAGAGCACATCACATTTCGCGGGAAATCTCCGCCACCGCCTTTTGTGATGATACCGACATCCACTGCTTTTTCCATGATATCACAGACGCTGTCTTTGTCCAGATCATGCAGCTGCACTGCCTGGCAAGTCGTAAAATGTGCTTTGTCCACATGATACTGTTCTACCATCTCTGCGATAAATTTCAGTTTTTCTTTTGTCAGTCTTCCGCCCGGCATACGCAGACGCAGCATGCTTGCCTCGCCGCCTTTCTGGGCATAGCTTCCGTATCCTCCGGAAAATCCTTTGTATTCTTTCACGCTTACTTCTTTCGCATAAAATTTTTCTGTCATCTCCCTGAATTTGGGAAGAGATGCTCTCCATTCCTGAATCAGCTGTTCCATACTTGTTCTCCTCATATTATTTATTCTTTTGTTTTCAAGCGGATATTCGCAATCCGCTTTGCTACTTGCTCATAACCAAATAACTGCTCCGCAGTTTATCAGAAGGAGCTTGCACTCCTCCTGATACAAGCAAGTCCCCACCCACTGCTTATTGCTTTTCGCAATTGAAGCAGGGGACTTACTTGATTTGGTTAAACAAATGATGTCTTAAAGATACTCCTGGGCAGATTTTCACTCCTGCCACCGCTTAGTGCTCCGTGCAGTTGAAGCGGGGGAATGCTTCTCTGCGGTAAAGTTATACAAATTGCTTTTTGCAGAGTAAGACACTCAATTTTACATCATGCTTTCTTTATACCATAATTTCAGTATGTTTCATAGGTATTATTTGAAATTCTTTTAAATTTCTCCGAAAATCATCGGACGTTTCGGTGGTTGCGTCTCGGAAAACCGGTATGCACGCAGGAATCTCTCTTCTGCCTGCCCGGCTTTTTCCTGATCATTTGCATGCAGAACCGCCAGTGTCTCGCCTTTTTCGACATAATCTCCGACTTTCTTTTTCAGCTCCAGTCCTACCGAAAGGTCGATCACACTGTCTTTTGTCTCTCTTCCGCCGCCAAGAAGCAGGGAGCAGACTCCGATTTCATCACACTGGATATGAGAAATATAGCCGCTCTGCGGCGATGGTACTGCAATCTGCATAGAGGCTGCAGGCAGTTTCTCCGGATGAGAAACTTCTTCTCCTGTGCCGCCCTGTGCTTTGACAAATGCTTCCAGTTTTCTAAGTGCATCTCCATTCTGGATGGACTGCCGCAGCATTTTTTCTGCGGAAGCGACATCCTCTGCCTTTTTGCCGGCGATCAGCATCCGGCTTCCGAGTGCCAGAACCAGCTCCGTGAAATCTTCCGGACCGCTGCCGTTCAAAGTTGCGATCGCTTCCTTTACTTCCAGAGCATTTCCGATTGCATAACCAAGCGGCTGATCCATATCGGTGATCAGTGCATGCATCTGACGCCCTGCATTTTTGCCGATCGTCACCATCTCTTCTGCCAGAGCAAACGCATCTTCTTCGCTTTTCATAAAAGCTCCGCTTCCGGTCTTGACATCCAGAACGATCGCATCGGCACCGGCAGCCAGTTTCTTGCTCATGATCGAGCTGGCGATCAGTGAAAGATTGTCCACGGTCGCCGTCACATCCCGCAGGGCATAGAGTTTTTTGTCAGCCGGAGCCAGATCTGCCGTCTGTCCCATGATCGAAATGCCGATCGTATTGACATTCTTTATAAACGTTTCAACCGGGATTGCCGTTGAAAATCCGGAAAAGCTCTCCAGCTTGTCGATCGTGCCACCGGTATGCCCAAGGCCTCTGCCGCTCATTTTCGCTACCGGAATTCCGCAGGAAGCTACAAGCGGAACAAGTGCCAGCGATGTCTTGTCCCCAACACCTCCTGTCGAATGCTTGTCAACTTTAATCCCATGGATTGCCGAAAGATCCAGCCGCTCTCCGCTGTCCGCCATGGCAAGCGTCAGATTTAAGGTTTCCTGTTCATTCATTCCTCGAAAATAAATCGCCATCATCAGTGCTGACATCTGATAATCTGGGATTTCCCCCTTTGTATAACTTCGGATCATCCAGTCAATTTCTTCTTTTGCTAATCTTTCCCCATCTCGCTTTTTCCTGATCAGATCATACATTCTCATAATAAAACCCCCAATCTGCGGAAAAAATCTGATATCCTGCACCTCTGCAGTCCGCCGGAAGCTGTATCAGACCAAACGCACAAAACGCCGGCTTTCGCCAGCGTTTTGCTTACTTAGTTAAAATATACCATTTCATCTGCCGGCGGTTCGCACGGTTCTACCTTGCTTGCATACAGCACAGGACCTTTTCCGCGATAAAACTTATCGTATTCAAATGCTACCCTTGCAGTGACCATAACCCACTGTCCATGTTTCAGCTGCGGAGCGATCGGACTCTTACAGATGTAGCCGATCATCTGCATATCATCTGCACAGCAGGTCATCGCTTTTCTTCCCGGCACAAAATAAGGTGCCTCTTTGTTTTTGCTCTTCATGGCACGAGCCTTGAACTTCACCGTTTTCCCCACGTATTTGTCCGGATGGTCATCCATATCCACATAGAAGATACCGTAATCCACATCTTCTATTTCGATAATCGGAGCATCCATATCGTACGGCGTGTTTTCCTCAAACAGGTCGATCAGTTCACCATCCTCATCCTCAAAGCTGATATCACAGGAAGGATTGACAACCTTGATGCCTCTTCGATAATTGGTCAGCGGATCACTTGATTTACAGCGATTGAAGATCACCATATCTGCATTCTGCACCATCTCTGAGAACAGAGACTGCATATTTGCACGGTAAATCTGATAGCTGCTGCCGTCTACGATCACGATCTCCTGAGAAATGCCCCATCCAAGCGGCAGTTTCATCGCACGCAGTTTGTTGACACCCCAGAGCGGATTGTACTCAAGCAGCACTCGCTCCGGATGATATTTGCGATGCAGAACACGGAGGTTCTCAAATGTAAAATCCTCCGGCTCTTCAATCTTCTCGACAACCGTGTTGTATTTCAGAAGTTCTTTCTCGTCGTACTCCTCCTCACCCTCTTCGCAGGTGATCAGGAGTGTTGTTCCTTCTATTTGAAAGTAATCCTGTTTCGCAGTAAAATCCAGAAAAGAAGTTTTGCCGCTCTCCAGGACACCGGTCACAAGATAAACCGGTGTTGAAATATTAAAATCACTCATCTTTTTTTACCTTGTTCCTTATTTCGCAAACCACAGCTGCTCTAATTTTGCTTCATCCAGTTTGGAACCGATCACGCAGATACGTCCTGTGTATTCTGCACTTCCCTCACGGATATCCACTTCTTCCGGAACCATGTCAAAATAAGTCCAGACACCGTCTTCGCTCTCCAGCATACCTTTTGCACGCAGGATCATTCCGTAAGAATCTTCTTCTGACAGAGTTTTCAGAATCTTTTCAATCTCTTCACGGCTGTATTTACGGACGGTTTCCTTACCCCAGCTTGTAAATACCTCATCTGCGTGATGATGGTGATGATGATGTCCCTCGTGGTCATGGTCATGGCAGCCACAGGTGCAGCCCTCTCCATGGTCATGGTGATGCTCATGCTCGTCATGATCATGGTCGTGATGATGCTCATGATCACAGCAATGGTCATGCTCTTCTTCTACATGAGAAAGGTCGATCTTCATTCCTTCGATCGTGTCCAGGATCTTCTGTCCACCCAGATCTTCCACCGGTGTTGTGATGATCGTAGCATCCGGATTCAGTTCACGGATCAGTTCGATGGCAGCTTCGATTTTTTCCGGTGTTGCCTTCTTTGTATCGGTACGGCTCAGGATGATCGTGCCGGCTGCTTCTACCTGATTCTTGAAGAATTCACCAAAGTTCTTCAGATACATTTTGCATTTCAGAACATCGACAACCGTAACGGCACTGTTCAGTTTCACTTCTCCGTCTGCTTCCAAATGCAGATTTTCAACTGCATGGATAACGTCAGAAAGTTTGCCGACACCTGACGGCTCGATCACGATGCGGTCCGGGTGATATTTCTCTACCACTTCTTTCAAAGCAGTTCCGAAATCTCCTACCAGAGAGCAGCAGATACAGCCGGAATTCATTTCCTTGATCTCGATTCCTGCATCTTTCAAAAATCCACCGTCAATACCGATCTCGCCGAATTCATTCTCAATCAATACCACCTGCTGTCCTTTAAATGCATCCTGTAACAGTTTTTTGATCAGGGTCGTTTTACCTGCACCCAAAAAACCGGAAATAATATCAATCTTTACCATAATAACTTCTACATCTCCTTTATCCATTTCGTCCATCCATCGGACGACATTCTGCCCCGATTATACAACCTGATTTTGATTCTGTAAAGCAGACACCAGATTTGTCAGGCATTCAGAATGGCATTTATTTTCTCATCTTTTTCTTCTTTTGTGATAATGCCCATCTCGAACTGCTGCTCGATTTTTTTGATCTCTTCAAAATTTTCTACTTTTTTCCTGGCAATATTCAGCTTCTGCTCATATTCTTCCTTAGAAATAATTTCCATGGCAAGTGCTTTGTCGAGAACGCCTTTTTCCTGTTCAAAAGACTCTTCCGCTTTTGTCTTTTCACGAAGAAGTGTATTCTGTTTTGCTCTCTTCTCTACTTCCGCCAGCTGATTTTCCAGCTCCTTTTTCTTTGCCTGATCCTGTTTGATGATCGTCAGGAAATCAGAAACATCAAACACCGGCTCTTCGTCCTCATCAGATTCTTCTGCAACTTTATCTTCTGCCGGCTCTTCGGATACTTCTTTTTCTTCGTCGATCGTTTCTGCTGTATCTTCTGCTTTCACTTCATCGATGGTTTCATCAGCTGCTTCTTCTTTTGCTTCATCGACCGTTTCAGCTGCTGCTTCTGCCTTTACTTCGTCAATTGCTTCAGCTGCTGCTTCTGCCTTCACTTCATCGATCACTTCTGAAGATTCTGTTGCTTCGGTTGTTTCAGCTTCGGCTGCTTCATTTTCTGCTGTTTCCGGTTCTGCATCATCCATATCTGCTACAAATTCTGCATATTTCTTTCCGATCTGCAGATACTGTGCATCCATTTCTTTCTCTAATTCACGGATCTGTCTTTTCAGACCGGTGATCTCCATTGTATCCTGTACACTTGTCTCAACAACTGTTTTTACATTGTTTGCTGATGCGGCAATGTTTTCTCCCACATCCTGTACTTTTTTTAAAGCTTTGTCAAAAAATCCCATGATATCAACCCCTGTCTTATTGTGTGTAAATGCACATCGATTCTGCTAAGTAAATATCATCCAAACCGACCAGAATCGCATGCCAAGTCTCGCATACGTTCGACTTGATTTTAGAGTTCTATGTCTAATATAACACACCCGAATCATTCTAACAAGTCCAAAGGCGTACACCGGAGAAAAAAGCACAGCCAATTTTTGATTCCTGAACTCAACACAAATTACGGTCAACAAGTGTGACTTCTCTTTTGTGCAAACTGCACGAAAAAAAGCACCGTCCCCGATGCTCTCTACTTGTCATCCAAAACAGTGCTTTTATAGTGCGCGATCAGGGGTTCGAACCCTGGACACCCTGATTAAGAGTCAGGTGCTCTGCCAGCTGAGCTAATCGCGCATATCTTGTGTTGCGTTACCTCGAACGCAAGACATATTATAATATACGGTTTTACAAATTGCAAGCTTTTTTTTAAGTTTTTTTATAGTTTTTTTAAGAAAGAACACTTGAACTAATTTTCCGTGCCTTTTATAATTAGAAGTAACTCGTTTTTTAAACATTTTATAAGGGGGATGCCCATGAATCTGGAGAAACAAAACAAATCGGATGATGACATCAAGAAAAATAAATTTACGGCCAATAACCGTTATTTTACAATCTGTATTTATACGATGTTTGTCATCTTTTTCGGTGCGATCATCATCAATCTGATCACATCCTGGAACACGACACTGAAAAATATTGAAAAAGGTCTGGCTGTTCTGATGCCGTTTATCATCGGTGCTCTGATTGCCTACATACTGAACCCGGCAGTTGCCCGCTTTTACAAGCTGTTCCGTGATAAATGTAAGATTAAAAGTGATGCTCTTTGTAAGATCCTGGCGATCATCACTGCTTATGTTCTTGTGATCGGCATCATTGTGATCGTACTTTTCGGTGTGATCCCGCAGATTATCACCAGTTTGACGGATCTGGTCAATTTTATTCCGACTGCGGCACAGCAGCTTTATCATTTCTTTGATACTTTAGAAGAGCGTTTCCCTTCGCTGGATACGGAAGTGCTGAGAAATACGATCAACAATGCGATCCCGAACTTTATCAACTATGCGAAGGATTTTGCCGCAAATATGATACCGGCACTGTATTCGATCTCCATGTCCATCCTTAAATGGGTGCTGAACCTCTTTATTGCGATCATGGTTTCCATTTATATGCTGGCTGACAAACGACCTCTGATCAATTCCTGTAAAGCTGTTGTCTATGCATTTGTCCCGGTAAAATATATCCAGCTGATCCTGGATGTTTCTGCAGAAGCCAATCGTCTGTTCAGCAGTTTTATCGTCGGAAAGGCGATCGACTCTACGATCATCGGAGTGCTCTGTTTTGTACTGATGCTGATCCTGAGACTTCCTTATGCCGTGCTGATCAGCGTAATCGTCGGAATTACAAACATGATCCCTTATTTTGGCCCATTCATCGGTGCCATTCCAAGTACGATCATCCTGCTTTTTATCAGTCCGCTCAAAGCCGTGATCTTTGTTGTCATGGTATTTGTATTACAGCAGTTTGACGGTCTGATCCTCGGACCGAAAATCCTCGGAGATTCTACCGGTCTGAAGCCGCTGTGGATCATCTTCGCCATCACGGTCGGCGGCAGTATTGCCGGGGTCCTTGGTATGTTCCTCGGTGTTCCGGCAGTCGCATTTATACGCTATCTGATCCAGCGTCTTATCAACCATCAGCTTCAAAAGCGTGACGAATCACTTCCGGAACATCTGCAGCCGTTTGAGTTTGATGGGACAAAGCACTGATGTAAAGTAAAAATCTGCTGGCTGCCTGCGGAAAATCGAAAACGTTCCGCATCAAAAAATAGTCCGAAACAACATAAGGCGTTTACACCGGAAATTCTCCGCTGTAAACGCCTTCTTTTTATTTTTTCTTTTTTTCATCCCCGATCAGGTGCTTTACTTCCTGAAAAGATTTCTGCATGGTCACCAGTTTCTTGTTCAGCTTTTTCTTTTCATAGACTGCCATGCCAATGCGATCACGAACATTCTGTCTTCGTGCCATTTTTCCTCCACCGAACGAAACGGATAGTCCGGTTTCTATTTCGTTTCTATATAATATGACATCTGTTTACCGGCTGATGATCATTTTATAGATTGGATTTCCCATACTTGAGAATTTTTCTTCGTACTCGGTCATCACGTTGCCTTCGTTCATGTTTTCATCATGATGCAGGTCAAAGGTGCAGCCGTCCAGGTTCCAGCCGGCGATCTCCCTTTGTTCCAGTGCAAAATCAAACAGTCCGCGGTTATCGGTCTTGAATTCTACTTTGCCATCCGGCACAAGGATCTGGTCATAGCGTGCCAGAAATTCTTTTGACGGCAGTCTGCGTCTTGCATGGCGATCCTTCGGCCATGGATCCGAGAAATTCAGGTAGATCTTTGCCACTTCGTCTTTTGCAAAGATTTCCGGAAGTTCACTGGCATCGATACACAGATAGAGCAGATTCGGCAGGGCTTCTTCTGTCGGAAGCTGCTCTCTTTTCTGTACGGCACGCAGAAGAACGCTCGTATAACGCTCGATTCCGATGTAGTTGATCTGTGGATTTCTCTTTGCCATCTCAGTGATAAACTGCCCTTTTCCCATCCCAACTTCGATATGGATCGGATTTTCATTTCCAAATACTGTATTCCATTTTCCTTTTTTATCTGCCGGTTCCTTGATTACCCAGTCACAGTTTCTGATCACTTCATCCGCTCCCGGTATATTTCTTAAACGCATTTATTTTCCTCCAATTTTATGTTTGTGCAAGCACATCGTGCTTTCAGGCTTTTGACCCTGGCATTTATGACATTGAGATTTGTCAGTAACTGATGCCATACGGATTGTTCCGTACTGCGTACTCTCACAAGCAAGCTTGCATCGTCTTTTTGACCTTTTGGCCCTGGCATCATATAAATTTTATATACTAGGTATCACTGACTTTCTTCTGAGTTATACCCATGTATTCTATCATATCCATTCTAATTGTGCAAAACAACCATAAAATTTTTTTATTTTTTTGAGAATTTTGCATATGGAAATCAAGTGGAAATCGTGTATAATGTAAGCTGTCAGACGGAGTGAAAAAAGGACTACCTATTATAATGGGTATCTGTGAACATGATTTTACGGTTGTCTGGCAATAATCATATAAAAGCAGAAGTGTCAGGGCAATAAACTTCTGCAGTTTTTTTGTGGGCTGGGCTGTGCTTTTGCATATGTTCAGCTTGAATTTCAAAGCTGCAACTATACTATACTAAAGGAGGGATGCACATGGATCTCGTCATCAAGCGTCTGTCTTCAATCGAAGAGGCCTCAGCCGGTATCATTGAGGCTGCCGAGAACGAAAAGAAGGCACTGGAACAGCAGATGCGTGAACGTATTCAGGCATTTGATGAAGAGGCTGAGAAAGCTACGCAGGAGAAGCTTGATCAGATTCGTTCCAGCTTAAATGAAGAAATGCAAAAAAGTCTTGCCGATCTGCAGAAAGCAACTGAAGATTCGATTCAGGCAATCGAAAATGATTACAATCAGAATCATGAAAAGCTTGCTGCCGGATTGATCGCAAAAATGATCGAGGAGTAAAATTATGGGAAATCTGTTAGCCTACAGCGGTACAGCGACTAAGATTCGCGGCATGCGAAGGAAGCTTCTGACCGCTAAAGATTTTCAGCATCTCGCCTCTTTGACATCCGTTTCCGATGCCATCGGATTTCTGAAAACAAAGTCCGCCTATGCTGGTATTTTCGCAAATTCCAACGAAAATTCCCTGCACCGCGGAGAGATCGAGAAAATGCTCACAAACGCAATCTACACGGATTTCCAGAGTATCTACCGTTTCGCAACCATACATCAGCGTAAAATCCTGGATCTGTACTTCCGCAGATACGAGATCGGACTTCTGAAAACCTGTATGCGAATGGTATTTGACCACAGAGATGTTGAATTGAATTTCGATATTTTCAAAGATTTCTTTGAAAAACACTCGGACATCAATTTGACCGCTCTTTCCAACTGTAAAACTCTGGATGAGTTTGTAAGCCTTCTGAAAGGAAGCATCTACTATCGTCCTTTATCTCTTCTCTCCGGTCTGTCCGAACCTACTTTGTGGGATTACGAGATGGCACTTGACCTGTGCTATTTCAAATGGTTCTGGGACAGCCGCAAAAAGGTTCTGACTCGTGACGAAGAAAGAATCTTTATGGACGATTACGGTGTCAAAATGGATTTGCTGAACATACGTTGGATTTATCGTTCCAAGCATTTTTACAACATGAGCAATGCGGACGTCTATGCACATCTGATCGGTATCCAATACCGTCTTCAGACCTCTCAGATCAAAGAGATGGTCGAAGCTGCAACTACAGATGAACTGACCGCAGCCATCAGAAATACTTACTACGGACGACATTTCCCGGAGGAAGCAAAACTTTCACTGGACGATGCCTATTATCAGATCCGTTATCGTGTTCAGCGTAAGAACGCAAAGGAGGATCCATTCTCCATTGCAGTTATCATTTCATATCTCTATGAGAAAGAACATGAGGTTGACGACCTCACAACCACGCTTGAGTGCATCCGATACGGTCTTCCGACCAGTGAGACGCAAAAATATATTTCAAATCTGAAAAGGGGGTGTAATCGTTGATTGAGAAAATGAAATTTCTGAGCGTTACCGGTCCGAAAGAAGACATCGACCGTGTGGTGAATGACTATTTATCCAAATACGAAATTCATCTGGAAAATGCTCTTTCCGAGCTTAAGACTGTCAAGTCTCTTCGTCCTTATATTGAGATCAATCCTTATAAAGACAAGCTCACAAAAGCAGAAGAATTCGCTTCCATGCTCGGTACGGATAAAAATCAGGAAAAACCAACCGGCACTATTTCGATTGAAGAAGCTTCTGAGACTCTCGCAACTCTGGAAAGCAAATTTTCTGATATTTATACAAGAACCAATGCTCTGGAAGCAAAGAAGGAAGATCTGAAAGCTTCTTATGAACGTTTAAGACCGTTCCTTGGATTCGATTTTGATATTCACAGCGTACTGCAGTTTAAGTTTATCAAATATCGTTTCGGTAAGATCACACGCGATTACTACAAAAAACTGGAGCACTATGTCTACGAAAATCTGGACACCGTGTTCTATCGCTGCAGCGAAGATGAGCAGTATGTATGGGGTGTTTACTTTGTGCCGGCGGGCAGAGCCGGACAGATCGATGCCGTATTTTCTTCCCTGCACTTTGAACGCATCCACCTTCCGGATGAATACGAAGGTATTCCACAGGAAGTCGGTACAAAACTTCAGTCTGATATCCATGATCTTGATGTCCAGCTTCAGGAGTGCCGTGAAGAAAGTGCGAAACTGCTCAACGAGTACAAAAACAAAGTCCTGCTTTGCAGAGACAAATTCCGTTCACTCACTTCAAACTTTGATGTGCGTAAACTTGCAGCCTGCACAAAAGAAGGTAAACAGGTCTTCTACATTCTGTGTGGCTGGATGACGGAAAGCGATGCCGCTCGTTTTGAAAAAGACGTAGCCGATGACAAGAATCTGTTCTGTCTGATCGAAAGCAATGAAGATCAGGATAAAGACAGCACACTGACACCGCCTACCAAATTGAAAAACCCTGGTATCTTCCGTCCGTTTGAATTATTCGTTCGTATGTACGGTCTTCCGTCTTACAACGAGATCGACCCGACCATCTTCGTAGCACTGACCTATTCCTTTATTTTCGGTGCCATGTTCGGTGATGTCGGTCAGGGACTCTGCCTGGTGATCGGCGGTGCCCTGCTCTACCATTTCAAAAAAATGGAACTCGCAGCATGCTTAAGCAGTGCCGGAGTCTTCTCTACGATCTTCGGTTTCCTGTTCGGCAGTTTCTTCGGTTTTGAGGATGTCATACCTGCACTCTGGATGCATCCGAAGGATGCAATGACAACGCTTCCGTTTATCGGTACTATGAACACCGCTTTCGTTGTTGCCATCGCATTTGGTATGTTCCTGATCCTGACAACGATGGTTCTGCATATTATCAATGCAGTCCGCAGAAAAGATGCTGAGAACATCTTCTTTGATACAAACGGTATCGCCGGTTTTGTATTCTACGGTGCGATCGTTGCAGTCGTTTTCTTATTTATGACAGGTCATGCCATCCCGGCAGCCGGTGTTCTGGTGGTTATGTTCCTCATTCCGCTGATCCTGATCGGCTTCAAAGAGCCGCTCGGTAAACTGGTCGAGAAAAAAGCAGATGCTATGCCAAAAGAAAAAGGCATGTTCCTTGTAACTGCATTTTTCGAACTGTTTGATGTATTACTGAGCTACTTCTCCAACACGCTGTCTTTCGTGCGTATCGGTGCTTTCGCCGTCAGCCACGCAGCTATGATGGAAGTAGTCCTGATGCTTGCCGGAGCCGAATCCGGAAACATCAACTGGATCGTTATCGTACTTGGTAACGTTTTTGTATGTGCAATGGAGGGTCTGATCGTTGGTATCCAGGTACTTCGTCTGGAATACTACGAAATGTTCAGCCGTTTCTATAAAGGCGAAGGACATCCATTCACACCATTTGTTAAAAAATCCGTTGATTAACATTTAAAAGCAAAATAACGGAAATAAAATATTTTATATTTGTGAGTTCATAATCACACACGATTAAGGAGGAAATTACTATGTCAACTATTACAAAATTCATTTTTATCGCAGCACTGCTTCTGAGCATCGTCGTACCAACCGCAGCATTTCTGATCGGTGAAAAGAACCGTGGACGCTTCAAAACCACACTTGGCATCAACTGCTTCCTCTTCTTTGGAACCATGGCTTTTGCCGTTATCATGATCTTCACAGGCGACGGTTCTGTAGCACTGGCAGCTGATACTGCTTCTGCATCTGCAAGCGGTCTGGCAGCTGGTATGGGTTATCTGGCAGCTGCACTGGTAACCGGTCTTTCCTGCATCGGTGGTGGTATCGCCGTTGCAAACGCAGCAAGTTCTGCTCTGGGTGCTATCAGTGAAGACGGAAGCATCTTTGGTAAATCCATGATCTTCGTAGCCATGGCCGAAGGTATCGCTCTGTACGGTCTGATCATCTCCTTCATGATCCTTGGTAAACTTTAATTTCCTGTTCGCATATCAGGAGGCAATTAATTTATGAAAATGTTCTTAATCAGTGATAACGTCGATACTCTGACCGGCATGCGTCTGGCAGGCGTAGAAGGCTGTATCGTGCACGAACGTGCGGAACTTCGTAAAGCACTGGAAGATGCAATTGCCAATAAAGAAAACGGTATTATTCTCCTGACCGAAAAATTCGGTCGGGAGTTTCCGGATATTATTGATGATGTCCGCTTAAACCGCCGTCTTCCACTTCTTATCGAAATCCCTGACCGCCACGGTACTGGCCGCAAACCGGACTTTATCACTTCCTATGTAAGCGAAGCAATCGGAATAAAATTATAAAGAAGGTGAGATATTTTGACTACGGAAGAAAAGCTTAAATATTTTGAAGAATCTTCTCTGGAAGAGGCCAGAAAACAGGCTTCTGCCATGATCGAAGAATATAAAGTAAATCTGGACAAGGTAGAAAAAGAACACAAAGCAACCACTCTTCGCCAGTCTGATTTACAGTTAAAAACAGAAAGCGACAATCTGAAGAGAAACAACAATATGGCTCTTTCCAAAGAGCAGCTTCAGATCAAGCGTAAGATCACACAGAAACAGAATGAACTGAAAGAAAAGCTTTTTGTCGAAGTAAAACAGCTGCTTGAAGATTACATGACTACTTCAGCATATCAGCAGCTGCTGATCAAACAGATCAAAAACATTCAGAAAGAGGCCGGTTCCGGAAAACTGATCCTTTACATTGACCCTGCAGACTCCGACAAACGTTCCAGTCTCCAGGTCGCAACCGGAGCTCCTGTTACCGTTTCTGAATATTCCTTTATGGGCGGCACAAGAGCCGTTCTTCAGGATCGCAACATCCTGATCGACAATTCTTTCGCTTCCAAACTGGAAAAGTTAAAAGCAGACTTCTCATTTAACGGAGGTGCTACAAATGCATAAAACAGGTACTATTTACGGCATTAACGGTCCTGTTATTTACCTGAAAGGCAACACAGGATTTCAGATGGCTGAAATGGTCTACGTCGGAAAAGAACGTCTGGTAGGCGAAGTTATCCGTCTGACAAACGATATCACGACCATTCAGGTCTTCGAGGAAACCACAGGACTTCGTCCTGGTGACCCGGTAGAAGCTACCGGCGATGCTATTTCCGTAACACTTGGCCCTGGTATCCTCAACAATATTTTTGACGGTATCGAGCGTCCGTTAAGTGAGATCGCAAAATCCTCTGGTAAATACATCAGCCGTGGTGTCAGCGTTGATTCTCTGGATACGGAGAAAAAATGGCAGACACATATCACCGTAAAACCGGGTGAATTTGTTTCTGGCGGCACGATCATCGCAGAAGTTCAGGAAACACAGGCAATCGTCCACAAATCCATGGTTCCTCCGAACATTTCCGGTACTGTGCTGGAAGTTGCAATGGATGGAGAATACACGATCAACGAACCGATCGTAACCGTTCAGCTTGCAAACGGAAAAGAAGAAAAACTGACACTGGCTCAGAAATGGCCGATCCGTGTTCCGCGTCCGACTGCTGCAAGATTCGCAGCAAGCAAACCGCTGATCACCGGACAGCGTATCCTCGATACTCTGTTCCCGATCGCCAAAGGTGGTACTGCTGCTATCCCTGGCGGTTTCGGTACCGGAAAAACCATGACACAGCATCAGATCGCCAAATGGTCCAACGCCGACATCATCATCTACATTGGCTGCGGTGAGCGTGGTAACGAGATGACACAGGTTCTGGAAGAGTTCTCTGAACTGGTTGACCCAAGAAGCGGCAAACCTCTGATGGATCGTACTACTCTGATCGCCAATACTTCCAACATGCCGGTAGCTGCCCGTGAGGCTTCTATCTATACCGGTATCACACTGGCTGAGTATTACCGCGATATGGGTTACGACGTTGCGATCATGGCAGACTCCACTTCCCGTTGGGCTGAGGCACTTCGAGAGCTGTCCGGACGTCTGGAAGAAATGCCTGCAGAGGAAGGTTTCCCTGCTTACCTGGCATCCCGCCTTTCCGCTTTCTACGAGCGTGCCGGCATGATGCAGACCTTAAACGGCTCCGAAGGAAGTGTTTCCATCATCGGTGCGGTTTCCCCTCAGGGCGGTGACTTCTCCGAACCTGTCACACAGAATACCAAACGTTTCGTACGCTGCTTCTGGGGACTGGATAAATCCCTGGCATATGCAAGACATTTCCCGGCTATCCACTGGCTGACCAGTTACAGTGAATATGTAAATGATCTGGCACCATGGTACCGTGACAATGCCGACAAGAATTTCGTAGACGAACGAAATCAGCTGATGGCGATCCTGAACCAGGAAAGCAACCTGATGGAGATCGTAAAACTGATTGGTAGTGATGTACTTCCGGATGACCAGAAACTGACACTGGAGATCGCCAGAGTCATCCGTCTGGGATTCCTTCAGCAGAATGCATTCCACAAAGACGATACCTGTGTTCCGATCCGCAAACAGTTCCTGATGATGGACCTGATCCTGTATCTGAACACAAAGGCAAAGGCCCTGGTTACCATGGGTATGCCGATGTCCATTTTGAAAGAAAGCAACATTTTTGACCGCATCATTTCCGTGAAATACGATGTTCCAAATGACCGTCTGGATATGTTCGATGACTACCGCAAAGAAGTCGATCGTTTCTATGACGAAGTACTTGAAAAGAACGCTTAGGAGGAAAAGAAATGTCAATAGAATATTTAGGCCTGAACGAGATCAACGGCCCTCTGGTCGTTCTGGAAGGCGTGCAGAATGCCTCCTTTGAAGAAATCGTAGAGATCGTTGTGGATAACAACGAAAAGAAACTCGGTCGTATCGTAGAGCTCTACGAAGACAAAGCCGTTATCCAGGTATTTGAGGGAAATGAAGGTATGTCCCTTAAAAATACCCACACAAAGCTGACCGGACATCCGATGGAGCTTGCCGTATCACTGGACATCCTCGGCCGTACCTTCAATGGTATCGGACAGCCGATTGATGGTCTGGGTGATATCTATCCGGAAGCACACATCAATGTAAACGGTCTGCCGCTGAACCCGGTTACCCGTGAATATCCGCGTAACTACATTCGTACCGGTATTTCCGCAATCGATGGTCTGACCACTCTGATTCGCGGACAGAAGCTTCCGATCTTCTCCGGAAACGGTCTGCCACATGACCGTCTGGCAGCTCAGATCGTAAAACAGGCTTCTCTGGGTGATAATTCCGATGAGAAATTTGCGATCGTTTTCGCAGCTATGGGTGTTAAATATGACGTAGCAGAATTCTTCCGCAAAACTTTCGAAGAAAGCGGTGTTTCTGACCACGTAGTTATGTACCTGAACCTGGCAAACGACCCGGTTGTAGAGCGTCTGATCACACCGAAGGTTGCCCTCACCGCAGCAGAGTATCTGGCATTTGAAAAAGGCATGCACATCCTGGTTATCTTAACCGATATGACATCCTTTGCAGAGGCCATGCGTGAGGTTTCTTCCTCAAAAGGTGAGATTCCTTCCCGTAAAGGTTATCCTGGATACCTCTACAGTGAACTGGCTACAATCTACGAACGTGCCGGTATCGTAGAAGGCGTCGAAGGTTCTGTAACACAGATCCCGATCCTGACTATGCCGAATGATGATATTACACACCCGATTCCTGACCTGACCGGTTACATCACCGAAGGTCAGATCGTACTGGATCGTCAGCTGCACGGACAGGCAATCTACCCGCCGATCAACGTACTGCCTTCTCTGTCCCGTCTGATGAAGGACGGTATCGGTGCAGGTTACACAAGAGAAGATCATCAGGATGTTGCAAACCAGTTATTCTCCTGCTACGCAAAAGTTGGAGATGCAAGAGCCCTGGCATCCGTTATCGGTGAGGACGAACTTTCTCCTCTGGATAAAACCTATCTGAAATTCGGACAGGCATTCGAGCATACCTTTGTCGGACAGGGCGAGGACGAGAACCGTTCTATCGTTGAAACTCTTGATCTTGGCTGGAAACTTCTGCGTATGCTGCCAAGAGAAGAACTTGACCGTATCGATACGAAGATCCTGGATAAATATTATAACGAATAGAGGTGAGCCTATGGATCCGAATACCTTCCCTACGAAGGGCAATTTAATTCTGGCAAAAAACTCCCTCGCACTTGCCAAACAGGGCTATGTGCTGATGGACAAAAAAAGAAATATTCTGATCAGGGAACTTATGGGACTCATCCAGCAGGCCGAATCCATTCAGAAAGAAATTGATTCTACCTTCCGCATGGCATATGCCGCACTGCAGATGGCAAACATCAAACTGGGTATCAGCCTTGTGGAAGAAATCTCCTACTCCGTACCGGTTGAGGATTCGATCCGCATCCGTACAAGAAGTATCATGGGTACGGAGATTCCCCTGGTAGAAGCTGATACCAGACCTGCTTTCCCGACTTACGCTTACTACAGTACAAACATTGCACTGGACCAGGCAAAAGCCTCATTTGAAAAAGTAAAGCAGCTTTCCATCAAGCTTTCCATGATCGAAAATTCAGCTTACCGGCTGGCAAACAATATCAAAAAAACCCAGAAGCGTGCCAACGCTCTGAAAAATATTACCATCCCACGTTATACCGTTCTTACAAAAGACATTCAGAATGCACTGGAAGAAAAAGAGCGTGAAGAATTCACCCGACTGAAGGTCATCAAAAGAATGCAGAGCAAGAAGGCTTAACAAGTGGATTTCCCGAACCTGGCGGACAATTTTTTGTCCCCTGGGTTCTGTCTTTTTTCTCCCACAGTTCTCTCATATTTCAGACGTAAAATCTTTATTCAGGCAGAACACACTTAAGACCCGGAATGTGATCCCGGTCAGGTCTGCTGACATTTACCTGTCAGAATATGTGTTTTCTCTTGACTTTCTAAGCTAAATCTTGTAAAATTCTTATGTAATAATTTTGTAATATATTTAACATGATTTCAAAATCTTGATCTTCATGATTTTTAAAAGGAGCAATTTATGAAAAAGCAGATTATCGTTACCATGCTTTTAGCAGCAGCACTTGGCACAGTCAGTCCTTCTATGAAAGCGGAAGCAAAGTGGAGGGCAGATGCAAACGGCCGCTGGTATACCATCAAGGCTGCACCGGGCTACGCTGTTGGCTGGAAGCAGATCGGTAAGTATACTTACTATTTTGAAAAAAACAAATACGCCGTAACCGGCTGGAAATTGATCGATAAAAAATGGTACTATTTTGATATAAAAGGCAGGCTGCTCGCCAATCGCTGGGTAGATGGATATTATCTTTCTGCTGACGGCTCCATGGCTGCAAGCACTGTCATTACCTCCGGGGATCAAAGTTACACGATTGATGCAAACGGAAACATTGTCCGGGATCCTTCTTCGGCAGACGGTTCTGACATCCTGATTCCCGGCGTGACGGAAAACAAAAATACCTGGGTAGAGAATGATGGTAAGTATTATTACTACAACTACAAAGGTAAACTTGCAAAAGGCTGGCTGCGTATCCGTGACAAAACTTATTATCTTAATACCGAAACTGGAGAACGTTACAGTGGCTGGCTCAAATACAACGGCAAATATTATTACTTTGATGCTGAAACCGGCCTGATGCTGAAAGGCTGGAACAAGATCGGCAACTATACATACTTCTTTAAAACAGACGGTTCTGCACCGCACAAGTGGAAAAAGATCAAGGGCAAATATTATTACTTCGGTAAAAAAGGCCGTATGTACACCAACAGGATCATCAGCAAAAAGTATTATGTAAATGCCGCCGGTGAACGTACTTATGGTTTCGCTCAGATCGGTGCCGACACTTACTATTTCCATCCGACAACCGGAAAGATGATGACCGGCTGGGTACTGGTTGGCAGTAAATATTATTACTTTGATGCAAACGGTAAAATGGTCACCGATACCTGGATCGGCAAACGCTACCTGAAATCAAACGGTCAGATGGCAAAGAGCTGCTGGGTAGGTGCTTACTATATAAACAAAAAGGGAAACCGTACCAGAAAGACACGTTCTACCGGAATCTGGACACAGAAAGGCAAAACCTACTTCCTGGATTCCAATTACCAGAAAGCAAAAAACCAGTGGGTCGTTTCTGCAAGCGGCAGATATTATTATACAGATGAGAACGGCATTGTCCTCACCAACCAGTGGGTAGGCAATTATTATGTAGGAGAAACTGGTGCAAGAGTCACCAGCCAGAAACTGCAGATTGATGATAAGACTTACTATTTTACTTCCGACGGAAGCAAAGCAACCGGTATTGTTACCCTGAACGGCAAAACCTATTTATTTGACCGTAACGGAGTCATGGTCACAGGATGGTATAATAACAGTGTCGCAACGTTCTATTTTCTTCCTACGACCGGTGAAATGGTCAAGAGCCAGATCATGATCATTGACAACGTATTCTACTCTTTCGATGCAAATGGATATATGACTGACCAGAATGCTTCCGATTCCGATCTGACATTCGGTTCCAAAATTGCAGCTTATGCGACTCAGTTTATCGGAAATCCATATGTTTACGGCGGAACCAGCCTGACAAACGGCGCAGACTGCTCCGGTTTTACGCAGTCCGTCATGAGCCATTTTGGCATCAAGATCCCTCGTACCGCCGACCAGCAGGCAATCGGCTACGATGGCACAACAACCAAATATGCTACCGCAAAAATCATTTCCATCAACAATATCCAGCCCGGAGATCTGGTATTTTATTACCAGCCAATCTCACACGTTGGGCTTTACATCGGAAACGGGCTGATTGTACACGCCTCTACAGAGGCAGCTTACCCGGTGGGCGGTATTAAGACCTCACCATTTGATTTTGCTACGATCCGTGCGATTGTACGCTACTGGTAAGCAAATGCAGAGAGGTTTTAGAATGTGCAAATGAACGAATTCCTCGAAGGCACGCTCTCGCTACCTCACATTGGCAGCGGTACATAACCGACCAAAATACGGTCGCTAAGTACCGGCCATGTTCGAGTACCTTCTTAGGAATTGTTCATTTTGCACATTGCCAAAAGTTCCTGGCTTGCCAGGGGTCGCTTAAGCGGAACAGTCCTTTCAGGCCAAATTACAAAACACGAAAAAACAGAGACACTGTAACGGTAGTAAATTTCCGTCACTGTGCCTCTGTCTTTTTTGTTTTGTACACAAGAAAGTTGATGCGGAAGGCTTTGGTTCTAAAACCTGTTTGCGTACACTGGCGGTGTGGAAGGCTGTTTCCTGCCAGCGTGTAAAATATGATATGAAGTGTTTTTAAAAACTATGGCCGTTCAAAAACGTACAGCAATGTGCAAAATGAACAATTCCCAAGAAGGCACTTTTACGTGCCCTTCGGGGA
>ERZ827108.1603-NODE-1603-length-28672-cov-6.041479_pt1 | contig 28672 bp, 25 predicted proteins | sample MGYA00519921_ERZ827108 | MGnify/ENA primary metagenome ERZ827108 (study PRJEB31778, sample SAMEA3449258) | human gut metagenome | biome: human gut; feature: human-associated habitat; material: faeces | place: United Kingdom | collected 2010/2012 ...
CGTGGTCTTCCGGCTGATAAGCAAGCACCTGCGGGTAAACATGGTGCGTGAGAAAAAGCGTTTCGGGCAGGCGGGTCACGATGGCATCCAATACATCCTGATTGTGCGCGGCAGGCGTGAGCAGAACGTCGGTGATGATGAAGGTGTTCTCGCAATCATAACCGTGCGCCGTAAGCTGATCGACCATTTCACCGAGCGGCTGATCCAGATACAGGCAGTCGTCAATCAGCACGTCGGCATCTTCGTATGCCTGCGACAGAAGCAGGCAGCCCGAAAGCAGACCCAGCGGCACCATTTCGGTGACTACGCCGAAATTGTCCCATGCGCGGCGGGCGGCGGCGTCCCGCTTATCGCAGGCATACAGGCTCAGGGTGACGGGAACAATGCCGGTTTCAACCGGCGCGGCAGAGCAATCGGCTTCATCCAGCACAAAGGAGTCTGCGCGGAACTTGGGTTCGGCTTTGATGACGATAAAATCGAGATGGTTTTCCATGATAAATCCTCCATTTTTATATGTGGTGAAAGAAAAAAGGGTATAAAAAATGCGCCGCTCGCGATGGGCGGCGCAGAGAATAAAGGGGCAAGTATTATGTTCGGTGTGACTTGACCCAGGCAAGAAGTTCTTCGTAGCTTATTTTGCCGGAAGCAACTCCGAGACCTGCTTCTACGACATCTTCGTTTGTGCAATCCAAGCGGATGCCGTTGACCTCCAGAAAAGTCAGCATGATGTACATGCCGATTCGCTTATTACCATCTACAAAGGCGTGATTTGAAATCAGAGAATAGCCCAGCCGTGCTCCTTTTTCTTCCTTCGTCGGGTAGAGCTCTACGCCGCCGAAAGTTTGAAATATGCCTTCCAACGCGCTGTCCAGCAGCCCGATATCGCGCAATTCAACGCTCCCGCCTGTTTCTGCAATCATGAGCTGATGCAGCAGCAGCACCTTTTCTTCTGAAAATCGAATCATTTGGCAAGTTCCTCAAAAGCAGGCTTGAACTTTTTCAGGATTCTGGCAGCGATAACGTCGATCTTTTCATCATCCGTCATATCAAAATAAGGCGTAGACTCGATATCGACCAGCAGGTATTTGGGCTTGTTGTTTTTGAAAATGACCGCCTGTCCCTGGGCATCCGCAATGCGCGTAACTCTGGAAAAATTCTGGTTCGCCTCAGATGCGGAAACAATGGCATTGGTGTTAATCATCATAAGAATCCCTCCCTTTACGGCTATTATACCACGAAAAATAGGTAGTATTCAACCTATCTTTGAGAGGGACATGTCCGATCAAAAAATGCGCCGCTTGCGATGGCGGCGCATGGCATTATACAGGATGTGCGCGATACTCGGCGGTAAACTGACTTTCCTGCGTAATCGGCGTGTTCATCAAGGTAGCAATCAGGTAGTTCTTGATGTTGCGGATATCGTTTTTCGTGCGGTCGAGGTTGTAATATACCGTCATCAGCGAATCGTAGGTGAGCTTTTTCAGCCGGTCTTGAATCGCCCATGCAGGCCATTCCCGCCCGCTGATACGAATAGTGGATTCCGGCGTGGTATGCAGCTCGACCATGATTTCCACGATTTCATCGAGCCGTTCCCGATTGTATTTCCACTGATTTTTCAGCAGGTCGTCATACTGGATTTGCCGCTTGACCAGATTGCGCACATCCTCGAAGTCCTGACGGGTCGTAAAGGGTTTTCGGGCTTCAAGGTCGTCCCAGCACCAGGGCATGTATTCGTCCTCGTCGGGGTCAATCGGCAGGATTTCGTCCAGCCAGCCTATGGGCGCGGCATCCGCGTTATCGCCTGCATCGTCTGCTGATTCCTGCTGCTCCATCGAATCCATCCCATCCGGGCTTTCGGGAAGGTCAACGGGTTCGGGATGGATAGGATGGATGGACGGTAAGGGTTTTCTTACGCAGGGTTTGGTGACGATGGTTTTGGGAACGATGGTACTTCTTTGCACGGTGTTTACCGTTGACGGCGAAACCGTGGACGGCTTGTCCACGGCGGGTTTATCCAGTACGGGCTTTTCCGGTTTTGGTGCTTCCCGTATCGGCTTTTCGTAGATGGTGTAGGTCGCCGCGGCAAAGTGGCCGTCGGTGCTGCGCTCACGGCGGCGCGCCACGTAGCCCTGTGCTTCAAGCTCCTTGACGATGGCGGCAACAGCGTCCACGCCCTCTTTGCACTTGGCCGAAAGCCCCTTGATCGTGAAATTCCAGCCGTCGTGTTCGGAGAGCATCAGGGCAAGCAGCCCCTTGGCTTTCAGCGAAAGGTTCGTGTCGCGGAGTGCCGCGTTGGTGATAATCGTGAAGTCGCGCTCATGCGCGGCGCGGATGATAGCCATAGATAAAATCCTCCCTGTCAACTGTTAAAAAAAGGTTTTTGGAAACTTGACAGTCTTCAGCGCTCCGGCGCACGGGATTTCGTGCGCTTCATCCCTTCAAGTACTTTGCGCATACGGCGGTTTACGTCGTCGAGCGTGCTGTCCTCTGGGAAATAGGAGCGCCATTCCTTCGCCGTATCGAGCATGGAAAGAATCGAGGTTTCCATTTCTTTCGGCGTTGCGGATGGGGAGAAATATTGGGATATCTGTCTGCTTTGCAGCACGACTCTTTCGGTTTCAGGCTTTTTCTGTTCGGACATAATCGCCAGCACCATATCTTCGGTCAGTTTGCCGTCCTGCGAAAAGCGTTTCAGACGTTGCGCCTGAGAAAGCGACGGCGTGGACTGCTCGCTGTCGATGGTTTCCGCCAGCCAGCCTTGTTCTTCCGGGTTCAGATAGGAAACTTCAACAGCAGAGTTGAACGCCAGTTTTCGTTCGTCTACCAGATCGAGCAGTTCGGGCAGAAGTTCAGTTAAACGGATAAAACGGAAGATTTGATTCTTGCTTTGACCGATCTGCTCGGCAAGGACTTCGCTGGATTTCTTGCCCTGCAACTTGTTCCCAACTTGGGAACAAGTTAAATCAAGGCGTTGTCCCTGATGCTTCATTGCTTCCAGCTTCATTTTGAAAGCGAAAGCTCGTTCGCTGGGCAGGATATTTTCGCGTTGGAGGTTGGAATCCACCATCAGGATGACGGCGGCATCGTCGTCGAGTTCTCGGACGATGACCGGCACGGTTTCCAGTCCAGCCAGCTTTCCAGCGTGGCTTCTGCGGTGGCCGGATACAATCTCATATTTGCCATCCGGCATGGGGCGGGCAATGAGCGGAAGCAGAATACCGTGTTCGCGGATGCTCTGCACCGTGTCCATCATGGATTCATCATCAATGACTTTGAATGGATGGTCTTTGAATGGAATGAGCTGATCCAGCGGTATCTCGCGGATTTTTTCCAAACCCGCATCCTGACGGCTGGCTTCCGTCGAGAACAGATCGACGCAGGGTTTCAGGCGTATGCCGCTGGTATCAAATGCCATGCCCGATCACCTCCTGCACCAGCTTCTCGTAAGCGCGCGCAACTTTGCCTTTCGCATTATGCGCATAGATGCCCAGACATGGGATGAACTGGCAGTGATCATGGAACCTAAAAAACGTTTCAATACCGACTTAAAAGAACTATTTTCAGAAATGGAACTCTTAAGAGTAGCATAAACACAGGCAGATATACAGCGGACTATCTGTGGTGTGGGAATCTGCCATATCTGGCATGGAAAAAGGCACATGACTGCGCATATCCTAAGTTACAGGCGTATCCGCCGATATTTAGCCTTGTCGCTTAAAGCGACCGAGGAGCATGTGACTTTAGCCATGTGAGATCCACGGAGAGAATATCATTTTCAACTAACAATTCGGTAATGTTCATAAAGAACTGACGGTATACGAATAAGATTATGCAGCGTAATATTTATTATATTGCATGTATAAATTGATTTACATAGAACAATGCAGCCCCGATAGCAGGAGTGTATTGTCCATTTGTGCCAACAAAAATGTGCTCTTTGTTTAATGCGAATGGTGAGGAAACATTGATATGTTTAGTCAGGTAGGCAATGTCGTCCTCTAAAAAATATGGTGCCAGATAACCACTGATGATAATAGGCGCATCAATAATTAAATTAAGGTTTTTCATGGCAAAGGCCAGGTGGCGGAGATAATCTTTCCAGATTTGTGTAAGCTGGGGAGATTTTTTTTCACGCAAAAGAGAGAAAAAGTCTTTTATATTCATACCGGCAGCCTGTTCCAGAGCGTTGGCGGAACAGTAAGTTTCCAGACAGCCGCGGTTTCCGCAATAACAGAGCGGTCCATCTGGATTAATACAGATATGTTCGATCGTGCCGCTGTGCATAGAACTTCCCTGATGAATCTGGTGGTTTGTGATGATAGCGCCTCCGAGATTACGATTCAGTAGAAAGACAACGGCGCTGTCAAGTTCCGGGTGTTTCCATAATTCCAGAAAGGCAGCAGACTTTGAATCATGTTCCAAATAACATGGATAAGGCAGATAACGGGAAAAGTCCTCCAGTATCATGCCTGTATTGTTCATGATATTTCCATACAGCACAGTAGAGTGATCAGGGGAGGTGATTCCTTGTGTAGCGATGGAAACACCAAGTATCTTTTCTTCATCATACTGATTTGTGGCAATGAATTCTTTGATTTTATCGGTGACCTGCTTATAGTAATCCGGCGTGTTGGAATATGGAAATGGAATGGTATTGGTATAGAATGCATTTCCGTACAGGTCAACGGCAGTGATATGGAACATATTCTTTAAAATACCAATGCCAATGGAAATTCTGAAGTCAGATACAATCTGAATCGCATTTGCTTTTCTTCCGCCTGTGGATTCGAAATATCCATTTTTTTCTATTAAGCCATCCTGCTCTAACAGGTTCAGATTCTGGCTTACGGTGGACAATCCCATCTGTAAATCTTGAACGATCTGGAGCTTGGATGTTATTTTTTTTCTGTAGATGTATTGATAAACTTTTGATCTGTTTATTTTTTTTACGCTGATATTGGTTAAACCTTTTTCACTCATAAGATTCTCCTGATTCTGTTATGGTAGCTGTTTTATAAATTATACATTTGATATAGTCTGGCAGAGCGCAAAAACTTGCCAGATTTTCTGGATTATATTATTTCCTGAATTGTTATAGATAGAGTTAAGTTCTAGCTTTATGTATATTGTAGTATATAGAAAGTGAAAATGCAATAACGATAACAAGAACAGTAATGGTCAATATAACTGGTAAAAATGCGCAAAATAATGTTGAAAAAATTATACTTTTTGTCAATAGGCTTTTAGATAGGAAGGATATATACTCGACTTACAGTTAATATATAAACGTAAGTTTAAAACATAATGAAGAGAAAACAAGGAGGATATATCATGAAATTATCACTGAATGGAATCAAAGAACAGGAAGCATGGGAAAAGGCCGGAATCACTCTGCCAGGTTATGACGTAGAGGCTGTTTCTGAGAAAGCGAAGAAAGAACCTGGTTGGGTACATTTCGGAATCGGAAATATTTTCCGTGTATTTATCGGTGGTATTGCTGACGGCCTTCTGGAAGAGGGCGTGCTTAACCGTGGCATTACATGTATAGAGACTTTTGATTATGATGTAGTAGACAAGATTTATGATCCATATGACAACCTGGGATTAAGCGTAATCCTGCATGGTGATGGAACACGTGAATACAAAGTAATAGGAGCTCTTGCAGAAGCAGTAAAAGCACAGTCTTCCGACCTGGCACACTGGAATCGGCTGAAAGAAATCTTTACCAGCAAATCCCTGCAGATGGTTTCCTTTACAATCACAGAGAAAGGTTACGCATTACAGAAAGCTGACGGGACATGGTTTCCGTTTGTAGAAGCTGATATCAAAAATGGTCCGGATAAAGCAACAGGTGCAATGGCAGTTCTGGTTGCGATGCTTTATGAAAGATATAAAGCAGGCAGATATCCAATTGCTCTGGTTTCCATGGATAACTGCTCACAGAATGGTGCGAAACTTCGTGAATCTGTACTGACTATGACAGAAGAGTGGAAGAAAGTCGGATTCGTAGATGAAGGATTCGTAAATTATGTAAGTGATGAGAAAATTGTTGCGTTCCCATGGACGATGATCGATAAGATCACACCTCGTCCAAGCGAGCAGATCGCAGCGGACCTTGAGAATCTTGGCGTTGAGAATATGCAGCCGGTTATCACAAGTAAGAAAACCTATATTGCACCATTTGTTAATGCAGAGAAACCGCAGTATCTCGTAATTGAAGATAACTTCCCGAACGGCCGTCCGGCTCTGGAGAAAGGTTTCGGTGTATATATGGCTGACAGAAATACGGTTAACCTTTCTGAGCGTATGAAAGTAACAGTATGTCTGAACCCTGTACATTCTGCAACAGGTCCGCTGGGTGTGGTTCTTGGATATGATCTGTTTGCGCATATGCTGAACACAAACGAAGATATGATGAAGATGGCGCGTATGATTGCTTATGATGAAGGTCTTCCGGTAGTCGCAAACCCGGGAATCCTTTCTCCGCAGGCATTTGTGGATGAACTTTTTAATGAGCGTTTCCCGAATGAGTATCTGGGAGATACAAACCTTCGTCTGGCCGTAGATGTATCTCAGATGGTGGGTATCCGATTCGGTGAGACAATTAAAGCATATGTAGCGAAATTCGGAGACGCCTCCAGACTGACAGCTATTCCTTTGGGAATCGCAGGATGGCTTAGATATATGCTTGGTGTGGATGATGAAGGAAATAAATTTGAACTTGCACCAGACCCAATGAACGAGGAACTTCAGGAACAGTTTAAGGATATCGTAGTAGGAAAAACGGAGACATTCAAAGATCAGCTCAAACCGATCCTTTCCAATGAGCGTCTGTTCTTCACTGACCTTTACAAAGATGGAGTTGGTGAAAAGATTGAAGAAATGTTCCGCGAAATGCTCGCAGGACCTGGGGCTGTAAGAGCAACAATACATAAATATGTTGGCTGATTGCAGGTATAGTGATAATGAAAAATCGGCGTCTTACAAAATTATGTAAGTATGCCGAGGACTCGAGGTGATTGAGAAACTTTTGAATATAAAATGTAATAGAAGCAGAGGTTCAGGAGGAAAAAGAAAATGACAGAAGCGGTATTTGTGGCGGAGCCATCAAGGCTGTTGATTGCGGCAGCAGTCGGAATCATATTATTATTGCTGCTTATTATCAAATTTAAAATTCACCCGGTATTATCCCTGATGATTTAAGCTTTGTTTATTGGGCTCGGAGCCGGAATGCCAGTTCCAACTCTGGTCAGCACAGTAGAAAAGGGTGCCGGTGAAACACTGCAGGGAATCGTGTTACTGATTGGTCTGGGTTCTTTGTTTGGCGGAATTCTGGAAGTATCAGGTGGTGCGCAGTGTGTTGCACAGACATTGGTAAATAAATTCAGCGAAAAGAAGGCAGGAATCGCACTTGGAATCACAGGACTGGTAGTTGGCACTACGGTATTTTTTGAGGCAGGCGTTGTGATTTTGATTCCGCTGGCATTTGGGCTTGCAAAGAAAACAAAGAAATCTACCTTATATTATGTAATTCCGTTGCTGGCAGGTCTTGCAACAGGCTTTGCATTTATCCCGCCATCAGCCGGGTCTGTACTTGTTGCAAATATGCTGAATGTTGACCTGGGAGTTATGATCGCAGTAGGTGTACCTGTAGGAATCCTTTCCCTGCTCTTTGCCGGAATTTTGTGGTCAAATTTTATCGGCAGCCGTATTAGCACAGGACTTCCATCAAATATTCAGGAAGTCAGAGCGGAAGAGGAGGCAAATCTTCCAGCATTTTCTACAGTATTATGTATCATTCTTGTTCCGCTGGTTTTGATTCTTCTGAGTACCATTTCCACTTATATTCCGGGAATTGATGCAGTACGTCCGGTACTGGAATTCCTCGGAACACCTTTTGTAGCCTTGATTATTGCAGTATTATTTGCAATGTATTTCCTTGGAAAAAGACAGGGATATGGTGGAGAACAGTTAAAGAAGATTATGGACCGTTCACTTCGTCCTACAGGTCAGATTCTTCTGGTTATCACTGGAGGAGGAATTATCCGCTGGGTTTTACAGGATTGCGGCATGGGCGATATCATTGGACCTGCACTTGAGAAAAGTGGACTGCCACTGATGCTTGTAGCTTTTCTGATTGCGGCATTGATTCGTGCCTCTGTAGGTGCGGCGGTAGTAGCTATGACGATGGCAGCTGGAATTATGGCGGCTATGCCGGGAGTTGCAGGATTATCTCCAGTTTATTTGGCGGCTATGGTCTGTGCGATTAACGGCGGTGCTACGGCATTCGGCCATGTCAATGATTCTGGCTTCTGGCTGGTAAGTTCTCTGCTGGAGATAGATGAAAAGACAACATTGAAATCATGGACAATGATGGAAACGATTATAGGACTTACAGGTCTGATCTGTGCAATTGTGATCAGTCTGTTTGCTTAGGGGGAGACAGATGATTGCAAAAGTAGTTTTGGGAACAATGCAGAATGCAAGAAAGCTGGTAAGCATTGTGGAAGCAATTCCATATGATGCGAAATTATGCGCTGGACGTTATGTGGTAAATGCAAAATCTATGCTTGGTGTTTTGAGTATGCCGGATTTTGAAACGGGCGAACTTCATGTTCATACAGATAATGCTAAGGAATGTGAAGAGATTCTGTTTAAACTGTTAGAGGCAGGACTTCTGATGGATACGAACGATGCAGTTTGTCGGTCAATCTATGACATCACAACTTTTGGGGAGATTCTGATTGATTTTACATCTCAGGGAAAAAATGAGGATGGACAGATGCTGTATGCGAGAAACCCGGGAGGAGCACCGGCAAATGTAGCGGTGGCGGCAGGAAGACTGGGAGCACATACTGCATTTATCGGAAAAGCCGGAAATGATATGCAAGGGAAATTTCTGCGCTCTGTATTAGAGAAAGAAAATGCCGTTGTCTGGAACAAATGCAAGGAGAAAAAGTGCCATTTAATCGGTGCAATGAAGACAAACCGCATTCTTTACCCCAATGGAGTTCGTACTTCTGCCAGTGATTACGCATCCATACTCACACAAGACCAGTTTCATCTTGTAACGGTGAAAGGTCGGGAATACTATGTGCATCGCTATCAGGGACATCTCAACAAAATCGATCAAGCCGTTGTGCTGCTTACCTATCCAAAGGAAGCGTTTGGAGTCTGTACCGCTCTTAAGGTATTCCTTTGCTCTGATTTAAGCCTTTCCGATGTGGAAGTGCTGGAGCATTATTCTCATCGTTGGAAAATCGAGATTATGTTCAAGCAGCAAAAGAGTATTTGGGCCTGAAATCTTTTACGACATCAAGGAGCTGGGCAAGCAGCTCAAGAAGTTGGGGATGCTCATCGTGCAGGAACAGGTATGGTGCGGGATATGTTTTTCATTTCAGACGATAGTAGCAGGTGTTTTTACCGTTGCCTTCTCGTTTCAGTTCGCCGGATGCAACTAATTTACGCAGCGCGCCTTCTATTGAGCTGACGCTCAAAGCAGGGCAAAGTTCATGAATATCCTGCTTACTGAAACGACCGATTTTGTTCAGCGTTGCCTGACGTACCGTTTCAAGCGCCGGCTTTTTTTGTTCGACCAACGAGAAGCGTTCTTCAAAATCGCGGTAGGCGGAGAGGATGATGCCCAGTAAATATTTGATAAAGGGAACGGCATCTTCTGTCCCCTCGTGCCAACCTTCCTGTGCTTGACGAAGCGCGGCATAATAGAGGTCTTTATTTTGGGCGATTTTGGCTTCCAGCGAGATATATTTGCCGACATAAAAACCATTTCGGTACAAAAGCAAGGTCGTGAGCAAACGGCTCATCCGTCCGTTTCCGTCATTAAAGGGATGAATACAAAGGAAATCGTGGATGAAAATTGGAATAACAATCAAAGGTTCGGCTTCCATGTTGCCGATTACGCGGTTATATTCATCGCAAATGCGGTCAAGGGCTTCCGGCGTTTCAAAAGGTGCAAGCGGCGTAAACAGCGTTTCGGTATGACCGTCTGAATCAGTGGCGCTGATATAATTCTGCACGCTTTTTGTCTGCCCCGCCATAGGGTTGTTCATGTGGCTGTACAAAACTTTATGCAGCTGCAAAATGTAGTTCCGCGTAATTGGAATGGCATCAAAATTTTCGTGGATGATATTCAGCGCATCACGGTATCCGGCAATTTCCTGCTCATCTCGGTTTCTGGGCGCAGTTTTTTCTTCGACCAACTGGCGGATACGTGTGCTTGTGGTGACAATCCCCTCAATCGCATTGGATGCTTCGGTGCTTTGAACCTTGGCGATTTCCACCAGCTTTTCCAATTCTTCCGGGCGCTGCTTGAGATACATCTCCTGTTTTCCGGCTTCTTTATAGATTGCAGCAATCAACCCTAAGATTTCAGAATCCCATTTTTGTTCGCGGATTGCTGCATAGTGAAAATCTCTCATTTTCTTACCTCCGACCGTTTTCCCTTGAATTATGGCATAGATTAAGGGAAACATCAACCCTTTACGAGCAAAATTCCCTTATTATTTTATCCGATTTAAGAGAAAGCATATACCATAAGCAGACAATGAAGAGAATGAGGGGCGTTACCCGCGCACCCAATCCTTAACAAGCCGATTGAAATCGGAAACCCGATCCAAAATATCCGATTTGGCAATGTAGCCGGAAAGCGGTTCGTCTGCATAGGTGAGCCACCAGACCTTGAACGCCGTTTCGGTTTCTTCGGTGATAAGCAAAACGCCGCCGTCCTCTTTCAAGGTGAACAGCGGCGCGGTCAGGGCGGCATCTTCGTATATGACGGATTCTGCGTAAGCAGCGGCATACGCATAGCCGTATTCCAAAATCGCTTCGGATACAGAAAACGCTTCCTCGTCATCAGGAAGCGGGCTTTCTTCGGGAATGGGCGTTTCTTCGGCAGGAACTTCTTCAACAGGCGGCTCGTCCGTCGAATCTGTGTCAGGCGCTTCGGTTTCTTCCGGGACTTCGGGAGAAGGGGTTTCCTCGATATCCGAATCGGACGGTTCGGGCGTTTCCGATTCATCCTGATCGGGGATATCGGGAGTATTCTCGTCAGCGGGGATTTCCATAGTTCCTGATGGTTCACTGGGTTCGGGCGTTTCATTGGGTTCTTCCGAAACGGGTGGTTCGGCTGGATCGCCGGTTTCTTCGGGCGGAGAATCGGGAAGATTGGGTTCTTCGGCGGTTTCTGGTTCGTTCTGTTCGACGATTTCCGTCTGAATGGGGTTTTCGATAATCTCTTCCGAGAGGACGGAAACCGGAAGATGGGTCAGTAGGAGCGTGGCTGTCAGCAGCCACGCGAGCAGTTGTTTTCGATGGGGTTTGCGCATATCACAACCTCCTTTGAAAGTGAAAATGGAAAAAATGGAATTTCACGCGCTGAAAAAAGCGGAAAAATGTGCGAAAATAGATGTCATAATTCCAGAAAAATGTGTCATTGCAATCTTCCATGAAACGGAAAACCCGCTCAGCATGATTCTGAGCGGGAAAGTGAGTGTAACGATGAAGTTGTCTAAAGGTCTTTGAGGGACATCTTGAGGGACATCTTGAGGGACATCTTGAGGGACATCTTAGGGGACATAGAGGGACATCTTGGTGACTATGCTGTTCAAATTCAGCAGAATAAACCTGAATAGATATCTTGGAAAGACTATTCGGAATATGACACGCAGAACATTTTCAGAGCAGCGATGTCATATATACGGGAAGATAGGCGATGCCGTTTTCTTCTTTGAAATCGTTGGTGTGCAGAACATACGGCTGTGCCGTTTGTTCTGCAAAGCGTGCAACAAATTTCTGCAAGGAAAGAATCGTATAATGACTGCCGGATTTAACCTCTATAGGAGAGATATTGTGTCGGCTGCTGACCTTGCTTTTCGCAATCAAAAAGTCAATTTCCATTCGAGCCTCTTTATCGTCGCGCGAAGGATTGGAATAAAAATACAGCTTATGTCCGCTGGCGACAAGCATTTGAGCCACAATGTTTTCCATAATCATTCCTTTGTTGACTTCAAGTTTGTCAAACAGGAGCTTTTTATAGACTTCTTCACTGACCAGCCCATTTTCATCAAAGGCATGACTAATCAGTAATCCTGTATCGCCCATATAGCATTTCAGCGTCATGCGATCCATGTTGAGCTTTAAGCCGATGTTGGATTCGGTGGAGTTATAGCAGATATTGGCAATCATTGCATCGTCCAACCAGAACAGCGCATCTTCATATTCGCGGAATCGTGCTTCTTTTTTGAGAGAGGAGAACTTGAATTTCTTTTCATGTTTTTGCAGTTGAGCAGGAATTTCGTCAAAGATGCTCTCGACTTTCATTTCGTAACCTTCTGCATGCTTGACAATATCAGCTCGATAAAGAGTCAGAATATCACGCTTGATTTGGTCTACGCGATCAAAATCCCGGCTTGCGGCGTATTCCTGCACGGCTTGCGGCATCCCGCCGACGATCAAATACTGCCGGAAGTAATCCATTGTATTCAGTTTTTCTGTCTGATCTCAATGATCCGGCGCGGTTTCTTGCCCGGCGCATTGTGCCGGAGTCCGAACACCATATCCGGCGTCCGTTCAAAGAAGCCAATATCTTTTTTTCCAGCTTATCCCGCATTTACAATGCTGCAGGCCGATGAACTGCCGTTTCATCTTCCTTCTGCAGTTCGAGCAGACCTTATTGTTCTTTCCCATCGTTCAAAATCCAGACTGTTTTCGTCCAACAGGAAGTCACAGACGCTCATCATCAGACCCACATTTTCATTGCTCGATGGAAAACAGGTCATCAATCATGAGAATCTTTACGCCGTCCACTGCTGCCTGCTTCTGCACATCTTTAGTATATCCACTCTTGACGAACAGGTAATAATGCGGCTCCTTGACTTGCGTGAATATGGCGCAGGCGTCCATAAAGTCCCGGTAAGCCTGCACTGCGTCCTTGATCAATGCGCGTTGAGAACGCTCTGCAAATGGTTTCAGCGTCATCAGGTGTGCATAACGTTCACCGATCAGCTTCCGGCGGCTTTCGGCTACCCTGGAGTCGGATGTGTGTACCATGATTTGCGCACTTTCAAGAATAATCCGGCAATCATTCTCTATCTGTGCCTTCGTCAACCTCTCATACAGGGCAATATCAGGCTGGACAAAGCGATTTGCCGTTTTTTCGAACAATGCATCTTCCCATGCGCGGATGTCGCGGCGTTTTTTCCCCAAGAAGAGGCCCATGATTAATCACCACCAGAGCGTGAAGATGACAAACCCGCATTCAGTATTATGAACATTATAGCAAGAACCTGAGGAAAACAAAAGAGGAATAAGGTGCTTCGGTGCATATAATATCCGTACACGACTTTGAGAAGGAGACGAAAGCCATGTATCAGAAGCCTTTTCCGGTCATCGACATGATCGAAACCGGCAAGAACATCGTGCGTCTGCGCGAAGAACGGGGCATGACTGTTCGGGATTTGCAAGCCCACTTCGGCTTTGAGAAACCACAAGCCAGCTACAAGTGGTTGCGAGGAAAGAGCCTGCCTACCGTTGACAACCTGTACGCGTTGGGCGCTTTGCTGGGAGTACCGATGGCGGAGCCTCTGGTACCGGCGAACGCAAAATCAAAAATAATCATGCTTCCCCGGGTGAAATTAGCAGAGTGTTAGCAGAGCTAATTTTCCTGGGGGACAAAAAATCTGCAGAATCCCAAATTGGCAGAAGATATGGTTTTTTGTTTATTGTTAAAATATATCAATCGGCATAACTGGTGTAAAATCATGAGCGTGTGGGTTGGGGGGGCGACCTGCTCTTCGCAACATGCTTTTCATGGTCTTGCCATTGAATCAAATATGGTCCTCTTGCATTTGGACTTTATCGGGAGTATGATAGAAATAGAATAGTAGATTATTAGCAGCGAGGTGGTCGCATGGAGTCTCTTGTTCAGCAGTTTATGGATCGGTATTTGTCCCGTGAAGAAATCGCCTATCGGCTGCCCGTGTCGATACCCATCAGCCAATTCTGGCCGGCGATGGAGGAAGCCCGAAAAAAAGCGGCAATTCTCTTGCCGCTTAAGGCTCAGAACGGACAGCCCTTCTGGTTTGTCATCAACAAGACCATCGAAGCGCAATGCGATGTGGTTGCCGAAATTGCCCGGCGCAGCTTTGTGTTCGACGAGCTGTCCGAACAGATCATGGAAGAAGCGACCATCGACGAGGTTGTTTGGTCCAGCGTGATCGAAGGAGCCTTTACGTCGAAAGCTGATGCTGCGCGCATCATCCGCCAGGACAAAATGCCGGCCAACAAATCCGAGCAGATGATCAAAAACAACTATCAGGCGCTGCTGTATGTGGCGGTTGGTACCTGCATCAATCTGCTGCTGACTTGCTTTGGCGCGTATGTTTTGTCCCGGAAAGGCTTCCGCGCCCGTCACACCATCATGTTCCTGATCTCCTTCACCATGTTCTTTGGCGGCGGCATGATCCCCACCTTTCTGGTGGTCAAGGGCATCGGCCTGTACGACAACTTCTGGGCCATGGTGCTTCCCAACGCTGTAAACACGTGGAACCTGATCATCATGCGAAACGGCATGAGCGAGATCCCCGACAGCATGGAGGAATCGGCAAGGATCGACGACGCCAACGACTTCCAGATCCTCTTCCGCATCATCCTTCCGCTTTCGCAGGCGACGTTGGCCGTCATGGTGCTGTTCTACGCCGTCGGTCACTGGAACTCCTGGTTCAACGCCATGCTCTATCTGCGCGCCCGTCCCAAGTACCCGCTGCAGCTGGTGCTGCGTGAGATCCTGATCTCCAACAGCGTAAGCTCCATGACCTCCGGTCTGCCGGCGGATACCTCCGCCCCGATCGGCGAAAGCATCAAGTATGCCACGATGATGGTGGCCACCATCCCGGTCCTCCTCATCTACCCGATGCTCCAGAAATACTTCGTCAAGGGCGTCATGGTTGGCGCCATCAAGGGATAAAAAAGTGATCTGAATATATGGTCGACCATCGAAGGATGAGAAGGAGCGTTGGCATCTCACGACTAACTGCTGGATTATCAGAAGCCCACCATAAACCCACCTTGCACCCACCATAGAAGGGGGCATTCTTCACAATGAGAGCCTCCCTCTTGACTCCCTTATCAATACGGATTGCTGACGATGCACATTTGCACCAACGCTTACGCAATCCGCAATAAAGGAGCATAATCCGAAATAAAACCAAAGAAGGAGAATCCCCAAATGAAACGAATCGTATAGAATGAAACCTATGCCATGGAGTGGTTTACCGAATCCCTCCGCACCTTGAACCTTGACAACCTCATTATGAAAACCACGGATGCGCCTACGGAAGGAGAGCAGCCAATGCCCCCCTACAGACGGCGCGTAAGAATCGGCCAGAACGATGATGGTAGATTATGCTGTCACGACGAAGGATATTTTCAGCTCTTCCGGAAGAAGAACGCTGTCTGATGGCTTTGCTGATGCTTATCGGGATGAGGCGCGGTGAAGTCATGGGACTGCGTTGGAAGGATATCGACTTTGATCAAAAGGTTGTCCACATCAGGCGGAACAACACACAGATCACAGGCGAAGGTGCACACATTGGCACAACTAAAACGGAGAACGGCGCAAGGGATATCCCATTCGGAGATCATTTCAAAGAATTGTTAATGCCATATCGTGCAACGGGTTATGTCTTTGGCGGCGAAGAACCCTTCCAGTCATGGGACTATGAAAAGCTGATGCGCAGATTGAAAAAGCGTGTGAACCTTCATGGTGCAACAGCGCACGTCCTCCGCCACACCTACTTAACCATGTTGGCCGGAGAAGGTGTTGACCTCAAGACATTGCAGACCATCGCTGGACATGCAAACATTCAAACCACCATGGACATCTATCCCACATCAGATTATAAGGAAAATAAGTGATTGTCAATTCAATCAACTGTTATAAAACCACACAAATAATCAATTTTACTGATGGATAAGAATGACAGATTATTAACGGAATCGTTGTAAAATCAGACATGGCGGAATCTCGATCATACAGGCAATATAACCTGCATATATCAGCTTTCAGCAGCATTATACTGAAAAAAACTGTCGCGAATAACTGCAGACCAGAATAAAGCAATGTCAGGAAAACTTTCCGGACTATCGGGTTATTGACTATTTTTTTGTGTAAATATCGTCGCATGGAAATCAATTATTTGCAATTTTAAAATACAGATAAAAAAGATATATTATGATTGCAAGCTGCTGGTTGTCCGAAATAAGTATAAGCTCAGAAGGAGGAGTATCTATGCGAAACGGAAGAAAAATACTTGATATGCATATGCATGTTTTCGACAAAATTGATGGAAAAAGTGTTGGTGGTAAAACCGTTGGACTAAAAGATGGAAAAATCAGAACAGGGAATATTGAATCTCAGTTCATGCCGGCGAACTATCATGATACCAGTTTCCCTGTTGATGCCTGTAACAGGATCATGGATAGCAGTGGAGTTGATAAAGCGCTTTTAATTCAGAACCCGACCATCGGAAATAAAAATGACTATATTTCTGAATCAGTCAAACAATATCCCGATCGTTTTTTTGGATCTGTTCAGGTGGATATGTATGACCCGGATGCCGCTGAACAGGTGGCAACATATGCAGAGAACCCACTGGTCAAAGTATTAAAACTTGAGATCAGCGAAGAATATGGCTGGACAGGAATATATCCGAAGCTTCAGGTGTGCGACAGTCCGGAAATGCAAGCCATATGGGAAGTTGTAAGAGACAAAGATCTCAGAATTGTTTATGATATCGGTGGAGTGGGGCATAGGGCCTGGCAGTTGGATCAGTTTGAAAAACTGTCAGCGAAAATGAAGAATACACAGGTTATAATCGAGCACTTTGGTGGCATGAATATGGATTTGTTCGGGGTCCCATGGGCGATGAATCGTTTTGATGAACTTATTTCTTTGGCAAAGCGAGATAATATCTATCTTGGACTTACTGCAGTTTCCTGCATGCTTGCAGATAAAAAAACGGGATATGATATTGCCTGGGAGGCAGTAAAACGGGCAGCGAGTGTAATTGGTTACAGTAAGTTGATATGGGGAAGCGACATCCCCGGAACACTGAGAATTTACTCCTACGATGAATTAATCGAATGGATAGAGAAAGCCCCTTTTATTTCGGAAGCAGAAAAAGATCTGATCTTTTGGAAAAACGGTATGGCATTTTTTGGAGAAAATGAATGATAAAAGTTCAAAATTGATATCTGAAAATCAAAAATTTCGAATTTACAGTCTTTTTCGTCATTGTTATCATTTTGGTAAAGGGATTGATCCCAAAAAAATACAAGGAGGAAGTAACAATGAAAAGGCTGGTATGTATCCTGATGTGTCTTTCACTGCTGATGTCCATGTTCCTGACCGCAGCAGCTGAGGACGCAGCGACTGTCAAGGAAATCCCCGATGATATCCTGGCAATGATCGGACCCTATGAAGAAGAAGTGACAATTCATGTTGCAACTGTCAAAGACCCTACCCTGATGTATGCCGCGGGTGAATCTCTTGAAAACAATGCCTGGCAGCGTGCTTACAAAGAATATCTGAACATCAATGTCGTCTATGACTGGACAGCCACATCGACACAGTACGATCAGAAACTGTCGCTGGCCATGATGTCCGGTGATTTACCTGATATCATGAGAGTCGACAAGAAAAACCTCGATCTTCTGGTTGAAGGCGACATGATTGCTGATTTGTCTGATTGCTTCTTCAGTCTGCTTACTCCTACAACATATTACCAGACGGTAGACTTTGAGACACAATTTGCTGCAGCAACCAGAAACGGAAAACTGTATGCTCTGCCTCAGCTCGCAGAAGAACCGTCTTCCGGTATTATGATTCCGTATATTCGGAAAGACTGGCTTGCGAATCTTGGACTTGATTATCCGAAAACCATGGACGAATTCCTTCAGGTTATGATTGCCTTCACGAAGGATGATCCGGACGGAAATGGGAAAAACGACACTTACGGTCTTGGCATCAAAAAGAATCTCTGGAAAGATTTCTTCTGCCTAGAAGGTTTTTTCAATGCCTACCATGCATATCCAAATATCTGGATAGAAGATGCTGACGGAAATCTTGTTTACGGCTCTGTCCTTCCGGAAATGAAGAAAGCACTGCAGGCGCTCCAGTACCTTTATTCCGAAGGTGCAATTGACCCCGAGTTCGCCATCAAGGAATATGACAAGGTCACGGAAGATCTTGCGGCAGACAAGATTGGCGCTGCATTCTCCACTCCATTCTTCCCGACCAATGTAACCGGCCAGCAGTATCTGCGAAATCCGGAAAAATATGCAGGAGCATGGAGATCCTTTGAAATCCCTGCTTCTGACGATAAACCGGTCTATGCTCAGTCCTACAATACCGTTCCAAAACAATTCATGGTCGTTAACAAGAATTGCAAACACCCTGAAGCCCTGGCCAAAATGTATTGCCTGTGGATTGAACTGATGTTCTCCGACAATGTCACAGCTGAAATGTATCACAAATATCATGTAAATGATGAAGTAGGGCCTTACAACTATTCTTTGACAAACGATCACTGGCCCTACAAACGTCCGAGATACAGGCAGATGATGCAGATCAGCGATGATCCTGATTTCACTGAAGCGGATCTGACCGGTGAAGCAATCTTTGTTTATGACAATATCAAACGGTTCCATGCCGGCGATATTGGATATACGCTGTATGAACAGCATGCAAACTTCTGCTGTGATCCCAACTGTGAAGATTCAGCATATTCTGTAAGAACAAAATTCATCTATCTGGATGAGGATCGGATTATGAAAGACCTGGGTTATGGACCTCAGACTCCGACTCAGACAGAGCGTGAATCAACCTTGAAAAAGCTGCAGGATGAAACGGTCATTCAGATCATTACCGGCGAGAAGAGTGTTGACGAATGGGATTCGTTTGTGGAGAACTGGTATAATCTTGGCGGTAAGGATATCACAAAGGAAATGAATGAATGGTGGATTTCTCAGAAGTAAAGAATGAATTATGGAAACTGCGGCTTTCGCCGCAGTTTCCAATTCAAGAAAACGAAGGAGAGATCAGAATTGTTACGAAGACTTAAACGCGAATGGCAATATCATGTGATGATCTTACCCGCTATGATTTTGCTTTTTATTTTCTCCTATATACCCATGTTTGGACTGGTCATCGCATTCCAGAAATTCAATCCGATCCGTGGTGTATGGAAAAGCCCGTTCATTGGACTGGACAATTTTACCTATCTGTTATCATTGCCGTCGTTTGTCCAGGTGATTGGAAATACGTTCCGAATTGCCTGTCTGAAAATCATAATGGACTTACTCTGTCCGATTATTCTTGCTTTGCTTCTGAACGAAGTCAGAAGGATCAAAGTCAAGAGCTTTATTCAGACAGTTGTGTATATGCCGCATTTCCTATCCTGGGTCATTCTAAGCGGCATATTAATTGATCTGCTGTCCCCGACGAACGGAGTCGTTAATATGATACTTGGCAAACTGGGAATTCAGCCCATCTTTTTCATCGGGAATGCGGATATCTTCCCATATACGGTCGTTATTTCGCACGAGTGGAAGGAAATGGGATTCGGAGCGGTTATCTATCTCTCTGCACTGACATCCATTGATCCGACTCTTTATGAGGCAGCGCTAGTAGATGGGGCCGGAAGATGGAAACAAACGGTTTACATTACGATTCCTTCCTTGCTTCCGACAGCAGTGCTTCTGTTGATATTAAGCATGGGAAATGTCCTGAATGCGGGTTTTGACCAGGTATACAATATGTACAGCATTTCTGTTTATCGGACTGGCGACATTCTTGATACATTTGTCTACAGACTGGGACTGGAAGATTTTCAATATGCTCCGGCAGCAGCTGTTGGTTTCTTTAAATCGGCTGTATCCTGTACTCTTCTGATAATCGGCTATCGGATTGCCTATAAGACAACCGGATACAAACTGCTCTAGGAGGGATAAATAATGCACATGAGGACACGGGGACAAAAAATATTCAGTGTTGTGAATTTCTTCCTTCTTACAATGATTGCGCTCAGCTGCCTTCTGCCATTAATGAATATTCTGGCGCTTTCACTTTCATCTACCGAAGCTGCCGCTGGAGGAGAGGTAACACTGTATCCTATTGGTTTCAATCTGATTGCTTACAAAAACACCATGCAAAGGCAGGCCTTCTGGCAGTCTTTTCTCAATTCACTGATTCGGGTAGGAATAGGTGTACCGCTCAATATGATCCTGACCATCCTGGCTGCTTTTACATTGTCCAGACGAGAAGACAAACTGATGGGCAGAAAAATATATGTATGGTTTTTCCTGCTAACAATGCTTTTTAATGGTGGATTGATTCCATGGTACCTGACAATACGGGCTACAGGGCTTTTGAATTCCATCTGGGCCCTCATTCTTCCAAGCGCTGTTCAGGTATACAACACGATTTTGCTTGTCAGTTTTTTCAGGGGAGTGCCATACGAGATTGAGGAAGCAGCCATTATTGACGGTTCAGGTCCAATGGGGGTCTTAACCAATGTATATATTCCCTGTTCAGTTCCGGCGATCGCCACATTAACCTTATTCTGTCTGGTAAATCACTGGAATGAATGGTTCAGCGGACAGATTCTGATGAACAAAATGGAGAAATATCCCCTGATGAGTTATCTGCAGGTTCTTCTGCATCTGTCGAAAAACCTGGAAAAACTTTCGGAAAAAGAAATTGAGGAATTGTTAAAAGTAAATCTGAGAACTTTTAACGCAGCTCAGTTAATCATAGCCATGCTTCCCATGCTTCTGGCATATCCCTTTTTCCAGAGGTTTTTTATAACAGGATTGACACTGGGAGGCGTAAAAGGATAAAATCAAGTTGATATTATTACCGAAACGGAGATGCCGATATGAATGACAGCAGTTTCAGGACGAGAATTGTGATAAGACTTATTCTTCTGTTCTTACTGATCTTGCTTGTCCTGCTGTCATCTGTGGGAATATTGGTCAATTATCGGCAGACGGAATATGCCAGTCGGATCCGAAATTTCGTAGAAATGAGATTCCGGTTTGTTGGAGATCAGATTGAGCGGGAAATATGGCAGATTCTGCAAAGGCAGTTCAATGTGATCAATGATGATGAGATTATCATTGATGTGATTCAACAGGAAACGTATTCGAATTATCAGAGAATATGTTCCACGAATCATATTATGGATGAACTGAAAAGTATTCAGGAAAGTTCAGGTTTTGCTGAGAAATGTTATCTTATCATTCCGGCAAAAAATATGGCCTATGGCAGCAACGGAAGACTTGAAACCATATCGGAATCCGGAATAGATATCTCCGGTCTTTCTTCAAAGTATTCAACATCCTTCCAACTTATTGATCAGAAATTGGCAGTGGTTTCAGCTTATCCGCAGTCTTTGCGGGATGATGCCGAATTTGTAGTCGTTACCTTCATTGACGAGAAAAACCTTCAAATGCTTCTCGACGACAACTGTGATCAGTACAACACTTTCTTGCTTCTTGAGGAAACACAATGTAATTGGTATCTTGCCGGCAGCGATGCTTCATATCGCCTGGATGATGCTTCCCTTCAGAGAGATCATACCTATGGAAATGATCGCATCCTGCAAAAAGGAATACTAAACAATAATTTTTCATTGTCTGCCCACCTTAATATCTCGGAAATTGAAGGAAAATGGTTTCAGCTTGTCTTCTGGGGGGGGATGTTGGTTTTACTTGTTGTATCCACATTATTCTTTGGCCGTCAGCTGTACAGGTTGTTGTCGCTCCCAATCAATACACTGACCGATGCGTTTGAACATATAAAAAGAGGAGACTTCAGTGTTTCGATCCATTATCATCGTGGAGATGAATTTCAAAAAATATATAGTGGCTACAACAATATGAAGGACCAACTGAAGGAGTTGATCAGGGACAATTATGAAAAGGAGCTGATGGTAAGCAAAGCAGAAATGAAACTCCTGCAGGCCCAGATTTCTCCGCATTTTTTGTATAACAGTTTCTACAACATCTATTCTTTAGCCCAGCTTCAGGATTATGAAAGCATTCAGAATCTGACATCCAGACTGGCTGAATATTATCGGTATATTACCAGAAACAAAGCCGATCAGGTTGAACTGTGGAAAGAATATGAATTTACAAAGAACTATATTGAAATACAGAATATTCGCTTTGGCGATCGGATTGACTGCCGGATAGAGGCCCTTCCGTCTGATCTTTCATCCTTCATGGTTCCGAAGCTATTTATGCAGCCTATGGTTGAGAATGCTTACAGGCACGGATTAAAGGATATTGAGAGCAACGGGATATTGCTCATTACACATCATCGTGTTGCAGACGGAAATCTGACCATTATTATTGAGAACAACGGCAAAGAGGTCACGGATGAAGAACTTGCGGAAATTAATCACAGGCTGAAAATAGAGACATTCCATGGGGATGAAGAATTAACGGGTATGGTAAACACACATCGTCGCCTGCGTATTCTTCTGGGAGAAAACAGTGGTATTTCACTGGGAAGGTCTGATCTTGGCGGAATGAAAGTTGAAATTCATCTGGAGTTTTCAGGGGAAGGAAAACCGAATGTATAGAGTATTATTGGTGGATGACGAAATCAATATTGTTGATGCGTTACAGGATGCATTGCAGCAAATGGATGATGACAGAATCGAATATGTAAAGGCATATTCCGGTCAGAAAGCGTTGCAATGTCTGAATCGTATGCAGATTGATGTTGTTGTTACTGATATCAGTATGCCACGGATAGACGGCATCGAACTTCTCCGAAAAATAGAAGAGCTCTGGCCCCGATGTAAAGTAATCTTCCTGACTTGCCACGACGACTTTGAATACGCACAGAAAGCTGCCAATCTGAACTGTTTCCGGTATTTAATGAAATATGACGGATATCAGATTGTTCATCAGACTATTCAGGAAGCAATTCAGGCCATTGAAAATGAAGCGGGAATGCTATGGATCAGTGATGATGTTCAGGGAGCCTGTCAGGTATGCAGGAAAAGAAACGATTTTCTGAAAGGCATTTTCTCCGGGGATCAGTATGAGACAGACGAGCGAAAAAGAAAGCTTAATGAAGTCGCGCTCTCATTCTCAGGAGAGAAACCTGTCAGGATGTTTTCTCTTTACATGAACAAGAATCATTTCGAACGTATGCTGGATCTGGAGAATTTACTCCTTCGATGTGAGCAGAGAATCTCCAGGCTTGCGGAAGGGTTCATGGCGATGGTCCCTCTGGTTTCCGGAACGGAATTGATTTGTCTGTTACAGGAAAAGGACGGGGAAGACAGCAACTATGTCGGGGGAAGAATTTCAGGTATGCTCGAGATGCTGCTGACAGCAGAAAAAGAAAACGAAAGCCTGGAAATAGCTCAGTTACGAGATCCCCTGGAATGGAATGATATCGGTTATGCCTATAAAACCATGCAATGGGCCAGAAATCATAATTCATATGAAAACAAAATCATTATCATCCCATCTCCGTTACTTGAAATAACGAAATGGCGGGAAAAAACCATCCAATGTATCTATAAAAACGTGTTGCTTCCCGGAATATCGGATGAATATGACAGATTTCTTTCAGGTACAGATAAGAATCCATATGCCAGGCAGGGAATCAGGGAGGGCCTGCTGATTGTTCTGGCAGATAAACTCTGTGAAAATGGGTTTAGTTTTCAGGTTTCCAATTTAATGATCCGGATGAATGGTGAAGACGACATATGGGAGAGCAGTGAAACTATTCGCTCCTTTCTGCTGCAGGTTGTCAGCACGGTAAAAGGGAGTCAGAAGGAAGAAGAAAGATCAATGAAACAGAAAACCATAGAGAAAGCGAGGTGGTTTATTGAGAATAATCTCCGGAACAATATCTCTCTTACTGATGTTGCGGAAAGCGTCTATCTGAATCCGAGTTATCTTTCAAGACTGTTTAAACAGGAATTAGGTGAAAATGTGATCAATTATATCAACCGGATCCGGGTCGAAAAGGCACAAAAACTACTGGTATCGACAAATATGAAAATTATAGATATTGCAAAGGAAACAGGTTTCTCTTCATCCGGATACTTTTCTGCTGTTTTCAGAAGATATACCGGAATGAATCCTATGGATTACAAAGTAAAATACTGAAAAGAGGGATATATATATATGAAGTATGAAATGTTCGGTGATACAGGTCTTACTGTTTCGAAGCTTGCTCTGGGATGTGGACCGTTTGGAAGTCATCTTTCAGAAGAAGAATCTTTTAAGATTCTTGATGAATTCATTGAAAATGGAGGCACAATGCTGGATACAGCAAACATCTACGGAAGATGGGCGAAAGGATATCTGCCAAGAAGTGAAATGTGTGTCGGGAAATGGATAAAAGAACGTCATAATCGCAACAGTATTGTTCTTGACAGCAAGTGTGCCTGTCCGAATCTGATCACGATGCATATCAACAGAATGTCACCTCAGGAGATCAGTCATGATCTTCACGAGAGTCTCAGAAATCTGAATACAGATCATCTTGATTTTTACTGGTTGCATCATGACGATCCGCAACGGCCGGTGGCGGAAATACTGGAAACCTTAAATCGCTTTTATAAAGAAGGGAAAATATTAAATTTCGGGCTTTCCAATTGGCAGCTTCCAAGAATCCGCGAAGCAGTTTTATATGCAAAACAGGCAGGAATAAAAGGTTTTTCAGCCAGGCAGGTTATGCATAATCTGGCTGAAGCCAATGTTCCCGCTCTCCAGCCTGACAGGATGACCTGGCTGGGAGAAGAAGGAATCAATTACCATGTAGCCACTCAGATGCCCATTTTTGCATACTCCTCCCAGGCGCAGGGATATTTTACCCTCTCCAGGGAAAAGGATTTCCTGACCAGTGATAAATATGCCCATGTGAGATCTTTCTATGAGAACCCAGTATCCAGGAGAAGATCAGATGCAACAGCGGCTGTTGCCAAAGCCAGAAATGTAGATCCGACACAGATCGCACTTGCTTATTTGCTGAACAGACAATATTTCCAGATTATTCCCATTATCGGTGTCAGTACTCTTTCCGAACTAAAAATGAGTATTGAAGCACTTGATATTGAACTGTCTCAGGAAGAAATCGACAGAATTCACTGTTCGTAAAGGGGTCCATATGGAAATACTCTACAATGGAATAGAATTCAATGAAAAATGGCTGGTTGCTGATCACGGAAAATCTATGCTGGAAACGCTTCCGGTTCCTTATTTGGAGAATCCTCCTGAGATCAAGCCGATCGATATTGGCAGACAGCTTTTTGTTGACGATTTCCTGATTGAAAAGACAGACATGTATCGTGTCTTTCATCAACCAGAAACTCGTGATCTTCCTGTTTTGTTTCCTCAGACCGAGGTGGAATTGAATCATGGGTATTGTCCAGTGGCGGCTCCGTTCGATGACGGCCTGTTCTATGATGAAGATGCCGGTTGCTTCAAACTTTGGTATCATGCAGGATGGTTCCGGGGAATCGGATATGCTGAGAGCAAGGATGGTATTCACTGGAAAAGGCTGAATGAGATTGATTCTTCCATCATGGATGGCGTCGTCCTTCCGCTGAAAAACGGGACTTTCAGGGATGGAGCTGCTGTCTGGTTGGATAGAAATTACACCGATCCCAAAGAAAAATACAAGATGTTTGTATACTTCAGAGAATACGAAAAAAAGCTCGCGTTTCACAAGGAACTGCCATATGATCTGATACCTGAAGAGGAAGGGGGGCATCTGTTTCGTAGTGCGGATGGAATACATTGGGAAGAAGTATGCAAAACATCACCCTGTGGCGACAACTCCACATTCTTTTATAATCCGTTCAGGAAAAAATGGGTCTTTAGTCTGAGAACTTTCTCAACCATTGATAACAGCAGGACACGGGGATATGCGGAAGCAGATGATTTCTTTTCTGCAGCATGGAATTTGCCTGATGTCGCATTTTGGGCCAGAACGGACAAATATGATCTGCCAGATCCGGATTTGGGTTATGTTCCGCAATTATATAAACTTGATGCAACACCCTATGAGAGTCTTATGCTTGGAATGTTTGCCGTCTTTCAGGGACCTCCCAATGAAATATGTGATCGGCAAAAGCGACCGAAAACAATAGACCTGGAGATCGGATTCAGTCGGGATGGTTTTCACTGGACAAGGGATTGTCGTACTCCTTTTCTCTCTGCATCAAGAGTAAGAGGAAAATGGGATTATGGGTATTTGCACAACGTCGGCGGAATCTGCTGTGTTGTGGGAGATGAACTATATATATATTACTCCGCCTGGTCGGGACATTCACCACGTCTGGGAATGGATATGTATGCCGGCGCATCAATGGGACTTGCAACATTAAGAAGAGACGGCTTTGCTTCCATGAGAGCTGGGAACAGAGAAGCAGAATTGCTGACCGGCATATTGGAAACCAATGGAAAATTCTTATTCATCAATGCCGAATCAGGAATGGATGGGTATATAAAAGCAGAACTATTGGACGAAATAGGACAAATCATTCATGGCTTCGAAGTGGATGATTGTATCCCTTTGTGCGGTTCTTCAACCAAGCATATGGTTGTATGGAAACATTCTTCTGAATTGGAAGAAGGAAAAAAACGGCTCAGAATTCGTTTCCTGTCGAAGAATGCGGATATATATTCATTCTGGTTTGCTGATTCAAAAGAAGGAAAAAGCAAAGGATATTTAGGCGCAGGCGGTCCGGGTCTGAAAGATGCACAAGATGCATAGTTTCACCGCATAGACTGATAAACAAGAAGAAAACATGATTTCTCCGGATATGTTTTTGCGCCTGTTCCGGGGATCATCAATCCTCCCGGAAAATTGGTTGCCCGGGAGGACTTTTTCGAATAATAAATACTATCAATCGTGATCTGTTGTTTCGTCCTGTTCGCATATGGAATCTTCAGGCATTGGACAAATCATAGTGCCTCTGATTCCAGAAATTCCTTCAGTCTGATATGCCGGACAGTACTTGTTGAATAATCAATTTCATCATTGGTGATCAGGATTTTCTGCCTGGCGTTATCCAGCCCATTGAAAGCGTTTAATTCCCGCTGATATGCTTTATCGTTGACGACGCTGTGCGCGACCTGAATCAGATACTCCTTCCCTGCTTTGGAAGCAATAAAGTCAATTTCCTTTCCAGTATTATCGTACAGCATTACACTGTAACCTCTGTAGATCAGCTCAAGATATACGATATTTTCAAGATTATGATCTATATCAAAGCGATTATCCGGACAGCGGATGGAGTTGAGCGCCACATCGCCGTTATAACACTTTTTGTAAAAGCTTAGCTCCTGTTTCGTTTTTGTTGAATACTGTTTCATCTGCTCTATGGCATAGGATTTCTCAAGATATTCCACATATTTCATGATCGTATGCTGTGAACATTTTTCCTTTTGGCTGACAGATTTATATAACGAATGATAGGAAATGATCCTTCCATTGGATCTGAGAACAAAATCCGCTACAGCACGAAACAGGGATTCCTTCCTGATCTTGAATCTGCAGATAATGTCCTTATAGATGATCGTCTCGTCGATATCCTCCAGGTAACGAATCCTCGCTGCATTGTCGAATTCAAGACGTTTCGGGAATCCTCCCCAGACGAGATAATCAGTGACAGAGATACTGTGTCCCAGTTCTGATGCTAATTCCTGCAGTTCCTTCCAGACAAAGGGACGAATCCGGAAGGAAACAAAGCGCCCGCTCAGTGCATCTGTAAATTCAGAAGAAAGCAGTTTGGAATCGGAACCGGTGATAAAGACAGAAGCGTTTTCAAGCCGCAGCGTCTGGCAGATGCCGGACCAGTTTTCAACTTCCTGAATTTCGTCAAGGAAGACATAACATTTTCCTTCTTTTCGATGCGCGTCCACATACTGAAGTACCGCATTCGCATCCGGCAGTAAAGCCCGGGTGCGCATATTTTCAAATTCAAGAAAAATAACATTATCCGTTTTTGCGGAAACTTCTTCAGAGAGCTGCTGCAAAATAGTCGATTTCCCGTATCGCCTTATTCCGGTAATGACCTTGATCAGATCGTTACGCCGTATCTGCGGGTGATCCGCTGGAACTCCTTCAAGTCCTGCCCGGACAGCTCGATATTGCTTACGCCCTGATTCTGCCCGACCAGCTGCCTGACCGTCTGTTTGCCGCGGTGTTTCACACCGGGCGCAGACGGATTTTGACGGTGCGCCAGCAGCCTGAGCGCGGCGGACTTGAGGGTGCGGAGGCTGAATTTGGTGGCGTTAATCATCAGGGTTGCGCTTTTCTGCTCGATTTCTTCCTGCATGGAAACCTCCTTTTTCGCTTAATGGGCATGAAAAAAGCGGCCAGCTTCAACTGACCGCCAGTGTGTGGATAAGGATTATTTCTGAATGAGTTTCAGCACGTCGTCTTCGGAAAGCTCGGTCGCCTGCGCGATCTGCTTGATGGAGAAGCCCATCTTCATCAACCGTAACGCCGTTTCACGCTTTTCGCTCTGGATGCCTTTAACAACGCCATCATCAATCAGCCCTTGAATAGCTTCACACATATTGACCACCTCCGAATGATCGTCAATCTTGAATT
>ERZ827108.1613-NODE-1613-length-28498-cov-5.759519_pt1 | contig 28498 bp, 25 predicted proteins | sample MGYA00519921_ERZ827108 | MGnify/ENA primary metagenome ERZ827108 (study PRJEB31778, sample SAMEA3449258) | human gut metagenome | biome: human gut; feature: human-associated habitat; material: faeces | place: United Kingdom | collected 2010/2012 ...
CAGAGCGAAAAAGATGGTGCGCGGATTAAGCCATTTTAACAAGAATTAGTATAACATTTGAAAGGAAGTTGTTCCATGAAAGCAACACGGGCTCTTGTCCTGTTCTTGCTGACTGTTCTTCTCTGCCCGGCGCTGGCCAGCGCCGGTACGCTCGGCCCCGCGCTCAATTACGAGGAGCTGCTGGACATGGTGCGCCGCGCGAAGGACGGCGACATTCTGCTCGTCTCCGGCGAAATGACCGCGACGGAGGAGGCCATCTCCTCCCCCGCGCTGCTGCAAATCTCCGGCGACGGCAGGGCCGTTCTGCATCGGCTGCACATCAGCGACTCCTCCGTCATCCTCTCCGATGTGGAGCTGCGGGATTCCCTGACGATTTCCGGCATATCCAACGTCGAGCTGCGCACCGTCCGCGTTGAGGGCGCACCGGGTCAAAGCGGCCTGTCTCTGGTCGGCGGCGGCACGCTGCTGATCGACGGGGATTGCGAAATCACCGGCGGCAAGGGCGCGACGGGCGTTTCCGTCAGCCAGCGCGGCGGCGATTTGTATGTCAGCGTCGAGGGCAGCATTCGCGGCGGCGAAGGCGGCGGCAGCGGCATGGAGGTTTCCCCGCTGAGCGAATACGGCACGATGATGCTCGCCGGAACCATTCGCGGCGGCAACGACGCGATGATGGGCGGCACGGGGCTGAACTTGTTCGGCCTGAGCGGAAACGCCTTCATCACCGTCGCGGGCAGCGTTCGCGGCGGCCGGGGCGCGGCAGGCGGCGCGGGCATGCAGGTCGTCTCCATCGGCGACACGGTTTCCATCGGCGTAAACGGCGAGATTCGCGGCGGCAGCGGCGACGAATACGGCGGCAACGCGTTGATCGTGATGGACGCGGTAGGCGCATCCGCCGTCAACCTGAGCGGCATGCTCATCGGCGGCGACGCAAGCGCGCAGTCCGGCGAACCGGGGCAGTCGCTGCTGGTCATCGGCGACAGCGTGGCGCACACGCGCGTGGCCAACTGCATGCTGCAGGACGGCGAAAACACGTTCGCCTACAACAAGGCCATCACGCCGCTGCCGGAGATCACCTCCTCGGTGGACGCGGTCGAGCCGATGGCCACCCCTTCGCCCGCGGTGACGCCCACGCTTGAACCCACGGCTTCACCCGAGCACACGGCTTCGCCTGAGCCCACGGCTTCGCCCGAGCACACGGCTTCGCCTGAGCCAACGCCTATCCCTACAGACGAGCCGACCGCCTCGCCGGATATCCCCGTCGAGACGGAAGCGCCTGCTGAAACAGAAGCGCCTACTGAAACGGAATCCCCCGTCGAAACGGCGCTTCCGGCGGAAGGCGCGGCGGGCTGAGCGCGCTTTCACGCATTTTTCGGCCAATCAAAAGAGGATCGCTTTCCCCGAAAGGAGCGACCCTCTTTTTGTTTAACGCGACAGGCGCTTACGCCTCGTCCTTATGTGCTTCCTCGAGCTCGTCCACGTCGTTGACCGGCGGCTTGAGCCCCTCGATGGTGATGTGGTTCTTCTGCGCGTAATCCCACAGCGCAGCATGAACCGCCTGCTCGGCCAGCAGAGAACAATGCACCTTGACCGGCGGCAGACCGCCCAGCGCCTCCATCACCGCCTTGTTGGTGACCTCCAGCGCCTCCTGCACCGACTTGCCGATAATCATCTCGGTCGCCATGGAGCTGGTCGCGATGGCCGCGCCGCAGCCGAAGGTCTTGAACTTCGCGTCGCGCACGATCTGGTTCTCGTCGATATCCAGGAAGATGCGCATGATGTCGCCGCACTTGGCGTTGCCGACCGTGCCCACGCCGCTAGCGTTATCAATCTCGCCCACATTGCGCGGGTGCATGAAATGATCCATCACTTTTTCGGTATACATAATCTCATTACTCCTCTGAACTTACTTCTTCGCGATGAAATCCGCGTAGAGCGGGGACATGCTCCGCAGGCGCGGGATGATCTCCTTGAGCTGATCGACGACGAAATCCGCGTCCGCCATCGTCGTCTCCTCGCTGAGGGACAGGCGCAGCGAACCGTGCGCGATCTCGTGCGGGCAGCCGATGGCCAGCAGCACGTGCGACGGATCCAGCGAGCCGCTGGTGCAGGCCGAACCGCTGGACGCGCAGATGCCCTGCGCATCGAGCAGCATCAGCATGCTCTCGCCCTCGATGAAGCGGAAGCAGAAGTTGACGTTGCCCGGCAGGCGGTTGGTGCGATGGCCGTTCAGCTTCGCGTAGGGGATTTCCGCCTCGATGCGGGCGATCAGGTGATCGCGCACCGCGGCGACCTTCGCCATCGCGGTTTCCATGTTCTCCGCGGCCAGCTGCGCCGCCTCGCCCATGCCCACGATGCCCGGCACGTTGCTCGTGCCCGCGCGGCGGTTCTTCTCCTGCGCGCCGCCATCCATAAACGGCACGAGCTTCACGCCCTTGCGGATGTAGAGGAAACCCACGCCCTTCGGGCCATGGAACTTATGCGCGCTGACGGAAAGCAGATCGATATGCATCTGCTCGACATTGAGCGGGATGTGGCCGAAGGCCTGCACCGCGTCGGTGTGGAAGATCACGCCGTGGCGCTTGCAGACCACGCCGATGGCCTCCAGCGGCTCGATCGTGCCGATTTCGTTGTTCGCCGCCATGATGGAGACGAGCACGGTATCCGGGCGAATTGCGGCCTCGACCGCTTCCGGCGCAACGACGCCATCCGCATCGACCGGCAGAACGGTCACCTCAAAGCCCTCGCGTTCGAGCGCCTTGGCGCTGTGCAGGATGGCGTGATGCTCAATCGCCGAGATAATCAGGTGACGCCCCTTTTTCTCGTTGGCGCGCATCGTGCCCTTGAGCGCCCAGTTGTCGCTCTCCGTGCCGCCGCTGGTGAAGAAAATCTCCGCGCTCGTCGCGCCGATTACGTCGGCGACCTGCTTGCGCGCCTTCTCCATCGCCGCGTTGCTGGCGTGGGTAAAGCTGTATGTACCGGCCGGGTTGGCATATTGCTCCGTCAGATACGGCATCATGGCCTCAAGCGCCCTGCCGCTGAGCCGCGTTGTCGCGGCATTATCCATATAGATCACGAAAAATTCTCTCCCATCTATCTTGTCGTTCATTCCATGCGTCGATTCGGGCGTTACAGGCATGCGCCCGTGTGCCCCGCCGGAACGCTTTCGCCCTCCGGGATGAGATCGCACAGGGTCACGCCGTCAATAACGCTGTTGATGGCGCTGTATACCTTGGAAAACACGGCATGGGACGGGCAGACGCCGCTTCGCGTGCAGGCGTGTCCATCCACGGAAACGCACTCGGCCGGGGCGAGATCGCCCTCCGTCGCGCGCAGGATCATGCCGACGGTGATCTGCTGGGGGCTCTTGGCCAGGTGATAGCCGCCCTGCGCGCCGCGAATGCTGCGCAGAAGGCCGCTCCGGGTCAGCACGCTGATGATCTGCTCCATGTATTTCCCGGATATATCCTGCCGCTGGGCGATTTCGCGCACGCTCACCGGCATTTCGCCGTCGTGCTGCGCCACATCGACCATGATGCGCAGAGCATACCGACCCTTGGTTGAAATCATCATGCACAGTCCCTCCAGTTCTCACTCGATGCACCCAGTATAGCACTCATATCATACTTCGTCAATAGGATTTGAGGGATTTTTCGTTTTTTCAGCGCTCAGCCGTTCAAAAGGGCTTCATACACCCCGTCGCTGGCGCGCCTGGCCGCCTGTTCGAGCGGAAGCCCGCTGGCCAGCGCATCCAGCAGCAGCGCGCAGAAGCGGTCGCCCGTGCCCCAGTGCTCGCCGGGAATCCGCCGGAACGGAACGCGAAAGCGCCTGCCCGTGCGCGCGTCCTTCCCCGCCACCGCATCGCCCGCGCTGGTCACCAGCACGCTCGTCTGCGCCCCGCCGAGCGCATCGAGCAGCGCATCGACATCGGCGTTTTCATACGGCTGCCCCGCCATCAGGCAGGCCTCCGTCAAATTCGGCGTGATGATATCGGCATGGCGGACGAGCCGCGCCATCGCCTCGGCCTGTTCCACGCTCACGCTGTTGTAGCGCCTGCCGTGATCTCCCAGAATCGGATCGACCACGACGGGCACGCCGCGCGCGCGCGCCGCATCCGCCACCCGGCAGAGCTTTTCCGCCTGCGCCAGCCCGGTCACATAGCCGATGTAGAGCAGATCATACGAGAGGCCGAGCGCCTCCCACGTTTCCAGCGCCTCGAGCAGATAATCGGTCGTATCCGCAATCGCCGCCCTGCCCAGATTGAGCGTGTTGGAAATCAGCGCCGTCGGAAGCGCCAGAACCTCGTGGCCGCGGTTTTCCAGCTCGCCCGTGAGCATGCGCAGGGCGACGCGGCTGCGGCCCGTCAGGTCGCCCAGAAGCAGAATGGTCATAAAGGGATGGCCTCCTATTTCAAAAGAACGCCTCGCAAGGAGGCTTAGCAATTTTGGCTCAACTATCATAGCACAAAACCGCGCGAACCTCAAGCGCGCCGTTTGCCCCGCGCGAAAGCGGCCGCTCCGCTTGAAACGCCCGCTTTTTTGTTGTATGATAAGGACAGACCAACAGCGAGGTGAACGCCATGATCCCTTATTCCATCATGCACCTGAACCGGCGTGTGGCCTCCGTTCGCGCGGACGGCACCTGCACGGTGTATTATCCCTCGTTCATGCCCTACAACCTCTATCTGGAGCAGGGGGACGACATGGACACGCGCCTGAACAACATCAGCAATTTTGAGCATTGGTGCGCCTCGCGCGTGCTGACGCTCGACCGGGCGTATGCCAAGGAGATTCTCAACGCGCTGGGCAAAAAGCAGGCCGTCACCGACCGGGATCGCGCGCAGATCGCCATCGCCTACCACGCGCTGACGCTCACCGACGTCTATTGGGTCAAGGCGCACAAAGAAAAGCTGACGTTTGAAGCCGTCAGCCTGTTTCACCATTCGCTCTCGGATGCATTTGTGGATGTTTCGCTCCGCGGTCTTTCACTCACGGTGCAAAACGCATCGCTCCTCGACCCGGCCGACGCCGCCGGAGACGTCGCCACGCAGGGCGTCGCGCCCAAAGCATGGGTGCGGCGCGACGGGGTTTTCTGGCTCTACAAGGACGGATCGCCGAGCGAGGTTCACAACGAGCTTCTCGCCAGCCGAATCGCCCAGTGCTTCGCCGTCGATCAGGTGCGCTACGAGGCCAAAACCTATCGGGGCGAGCCGGTCAGCGCCTGTCGGCTAGTGACCTCGGAGGCGCGCAGTCTGGTCAACATCGAATCCGTGGATATCTACGCGGCCAACCGCGACACGACCGCGCACAGCATCGTCATGCGGCGCGATCCCTACGGGTATCACATGATGAACATTGTCGATTACCTCGTCGGCAACACGGACAGGCATTGGGGCAACTGGGGGTTTTGGGCTGATAACGCCACCAACCGCCTGACGAAGCTCTATCCCCTGATGGATTTCAACCGGGCGTTCGGCGCATACGATACACTTGAAGGAGCGCGCTGCCAGACCGCCCCCACGCCCCAGAGCCAAATGGAGGCGGCGCTTTGCGGCGTGCGCCAAATCGGTCTAAACCAAATCGCCCCCATCTCGGACGACTGGTTTGACTGCGCCGACCGGCGGGCGATGCTGCATCGCCGCCTTCGCGCGCTGCAAGACGAAGCCTGACACAAACGCTTGCCAATTTTCCGGCTCTGTGCTATACTATGGTCGAGCTTTTTTCGAGGGAGGGAGTCGCATGGCGCGCGCAAAGGGCATCAAGCCGATGGCACAGAACAAAAAAGCGTTCCACGATTACTTCGTCGAAGAGCGGCTGGAATGTGGCATGGAGCTCAAGGGCACCGAGGTCAAGAGCATGCGCCAGGGGCGGATGAACCTCAAGGAGAGCTTCGCCATCGTCAAGGACGGCGAGGTGCTCGTCTGCGGCATGCACATCAGCCCCTACGAGCAGGGCAACATCTTCAACACCGACCCGCTTCGGCAAAAGAAGCTGCTGCTGCACAAGAGCCAGATTCGTCATCTCGCGCAGGGGGTCGGCAAGATGGGCTATTCGCTCATCCCGCTTCAGGTGTATTTGAAGGACGGGCGCTTCAAAATGGAGCTGGGGCTTTGCAAGGGCAAAAAGCTGCACGACAAGCGCGACGACATGGCGGCTAAGGATGCGCAGCGCGACATTCAGCGCGCCCTGCGCTCGAAGAACCGCGGGGACGATTGAGCGCGTTTTGCGCCGATTTGTATGGGGGTGTACTGGTTTCGACGGGATTGTGGGCGGTCAGGTAAGCGAGCCGTGGCCCCGAGCCACGTAAAAATCGGGAAATTAAAAATGAACTGACAATAACGATTATTGCCTCGCGGCCTAATTAGGCTGCGCGTCGGCCCGATGATCCCGCTGCATCGGAATCCGGCGTCATTTAGCGGGCCATGTTCCTGCCTAAGCTTTGCAGCATGAACACATTATGAAGCTACTGAATCCCTGAGCCCGTTCGTGGGCGCTGGGAAGAGGGAATGTTAAAACGCGAACTGCGCTCGGAGAAAGCTCGGCTGTCGCTTTTTCGGACAGGAGTTCGATTCTCCTCACCTCCACCATCTTTGTCTGAAAGTGATAACTTTCAGACTTTTTTTGTTGTCTGTTTTGCATAATTTTACATCCAAAAGGGGAAGCAAAGGGGAATTCATCCCCTATTTTGCTTTCCTGCGTTAAAGCAGTAAGCGTCAGCCCCGCTGACGCCATTCACCCAAAGCCCAAACTCAAAAAATCCGAACGTCATCCCGATTGAGGATGGGTTCGGATTTTTTCGTTCTATAAGTGCAGAATCTCCTTCCGCTTGACCATATATTGAATCATCAAAAACACGCAGCAAGCCAGCCATGTCGCCGGTTCCACCCAGCACGCGCCCGCATAGCCAAAGCGCGGCACAACGGCAAACGCCGCCGCAATCTTCATCACCAGCTCAATGCACGAGGAAACCACCGGCACAACGTGCATCCCCAGTGCCTGCATCGCCTGCCGCATCGTGACCAGATAGGCCAGCGGCAGAAACAGCGCCGCGCTCGCCCGCAGGGACATCGTGCCATAGCGCAGCAATTCGGCGTTGCTTGTGCCGATGAGCAGCCGCAGCAGCTCCGGCCCAAGCGTGACCATGACGACCATGGCCGCCGCCTCCCAAATCAGCGCCATCAGAACGGTTCGATTCAGCCCCCGCTTCACCCGGTCATACGCCTGCGCGCCGCAGTTCTGGCTGATAAAGACCGCACCCGCCGTGCCGAGGTTGCTCATCGGCGCGCCGGTCAGACTGAGAATTCGTCTGGCGCTGGTGTGCGCCGCCATCACGGTTTCGCCCAGTGTATTGATGGCGCGCTGCATCGTCAGCGAGCCGAGCGCGTAGACCGAATTCATCAGCCCCATCGACAGGCCGGACGCCGCCATTTGCGTCCACAAGCCGGCCGGCGCGCGAAAATCCGCCTTGCGTGGCAGGAACGGCTTAAACGCGCGCGCGATATACGCCATGCTCAGCAGCGCCGAAATGCACTGCGCGATCAGCGTCGCCAGCGCCGTGCCCACCACGCCGATGTGCAGCACGACGACAAACAGCGTATCCAGCGCGATATTGAGCACGCAGGAAATCGTCAAAAAGACGAGCGGCATGCGTCCGTTGCCCAGCGAGCGCATAAAGCTGGCGCACATGTTATACAAAATGGTCACCCCGACGCCGCCGCAGACAACGGCTGCATAGCGCATCGCCTCATCGAAGACGCTCTCCGGCGTATTGAGCAGGCGCATCAGCGGTTCGATGCCGATCGCCACACAGAGGGTCAGCAGCGCCCCCAGCCCCACGCCGAACATCAGCATCACGGCCGTCGCCCGGCGCAGCTTATCCATCTTCTGCGCACCGTAAAGCTGACCGATGATGATGCCGCATCCGTTGCACATTCCGTTGGCAAAATTGATCATCAGATCGTTGAGCGACGTGGACGCGCCAATCGCCGCAATCGCCGCGTCGCCGATAAAGTGACCCGTAATCATCGTGTCGGTCAGCGTATAAATCTGCTGCATCATCTGCCCAATGAGCAGCGGCAGCGTAAACCGCAAAATGAGCTTCACCGGGCTGCCCCGCGTCATGTCTACGGCGGCCTGACGTTCTCGCCCCGTCATCGCATTCCCTCGATTCTCCGATCAGCCGCGCACTTCCCGTAAAACGCGCAGCGCCACATCCGGGTAGTTGGAAATGATGCCGTCGCAGTCCATCTCTGCCATCCGGCGCAGATCCGCTTCCTCGTTGACCGTCCACACGTTGACCGAAAGCCCCAGCCTGTGCGCCGCTTCCACCTCGCCCGTCACAAACGTCGGCTCGCTGAAATGCGGGTGCAGCGCCTGAACGCCAAGCTGTCTGGCGTAATCCCACGGCTGATAGAGCATCGCATCGTAGAGCAATCCGCAGACCGCATTCGGGTCGAGCCTGTGCACTTTGAGCAGGCTGTAATGGTTGAAGGAGGAATAGATCGTTTTCTCCCTCATGCCTGCCTTTTCGACCGCCTCGAGCGTCTTTTCCTCAAGCGCAGGAAACGCCGCGCGGCTGTTTTTCAGCTCAATGTTGACAGACAGCCCGCGCTCGTGCAGCAGCGCCAGCACATCCTCGAGCAGCGGCGCCACGTCTCTCTCCGTCGCATCCACCGCGTGAATCACCGGCATCCGGCAAAGCTCGGCGTAAGTATAATCCGCCACCGAACCCGTAAAGCCCGTCAGACGGCTCAATTCGTCGTCGTGAAAGACGACCAGACGGCCGTCCTTTGAAATCTGCACGTCCAGCTCCACGCCGTCGGCACCCATATCCGCCGCCAGCGCAAACGCGCGAAGCGTGTTTTCCGGCGCATAGCCGGACGCGCCCCGATGCGCATAAATCTTCTGCATATCGTTACCCCTTTCAGTCGCCCACAAATGCAGCCAGTTTTCCCGGCCGGTTAAAACAGAAGCCCTGCCACCCCACATACATCGCGCCCTCGATATTGGCGGGCGTGTCGTCGATAAACAGCGTGCGGCTCGGCTCAACACGATAGGTGTTCGTCAGAAATTCATAGATATCCGCGTTCGGCTTGAGCAGCCCTTCGCGCGCAGAAACGACCTTTCCCTCGAACAGACCAAAGAAATCGAACCGGCTTTCAACCGTCGCAAAGGATTCCTTCTGATAGTTGGAGAGCACAAACACGCGCTTGCCATGCGCCAGACAACTTTTGACCGCCTGAACGCCTTCGTCGATCGGGCGCGTAAAATCCAGCCAGTTTTCCATGAAGCGGCGAATCATCGGTTCGAGCGCCCGATCGCGCCCGGTCATATGTCCGATTGCCTGCTGGACGGTGAGCGTCCCCCGATCCATCATGTTCCAATACGGCGTTTTGATGATCTTTTCCATCAGCTTTTCATGCAGCTCGGTCTCCCCCGGAAAAAAAGCCTCCAGCTCCTCCTCCGGCGAATAGGAGAGCAGTACGTTGCCCACGTCAAAAACCACCGCGTCCAGCTCGTCCCACGGCATTGTTTCGTATCGGTCGTCAAGCGTCCACATCGTCATCGCCTTTTCCCCCGTTCATCGGCTGGTCAGGATCGTCCGCGCCGCGCCGCAATCCGTCTGCGCCGCGAATTCGTATGTCGTCAGGTTTGCGCGCAGGCTCGCGCGGCTCCCGTCCTTTTCCCAGATGATTTCCAGTTGGTCGTTCTGCGGCTGGCGCACGGTCATGTCCGCGTCGAAATCGAACGCCGGGCAGGTGTTGCGCATCCGAAGCAGCGCAAGCTGATCGCGCACCACATCCTTTTTCAGCGCGTCCGCCACCGCGTCCCGCGTCAGGTTCGTGCGGTTGATCTCCTTATGCGCCGCTTCGCCGCCGCGGCGAACGGCTTCCAGATCGTTTTCGCCCGCAAACAAATCCAAATACCAGACCTGCGGCTTGCCCGGCATGAACAGTTGAATCGCGCGTGCGAGCAGCATTTTCCGCTCGTCCGCGCCCAGCGCGCTGAAATACGTGCAGTTGACCTGATAATAGACGTTCTTCGCGCCGTGCAGATTTTTAATCATGCCGCCGCGGCTGACAATCAGCGCGATCAGCTTCTCAATCGCTTCGTCGCTGAGCAGCCCCTTCAAATCCAGCATCGGGATTCCGTCATGGCAGCCGAGCATGTTCACCGTGCGGATGTTTTTTTTCCTGAGTTCCTCCGCCCAGCGCATCAGCCGCGTGCCGTCATGGTTCTCAATCGCGTCAATCACCAGCCCCGGCAGGAAAAAGTCATAGGTCATATAGCCCTTTCGAGCGACCTTTTCATAGGTTCCCGCCGCATAAGGGTCATGGATCTCCGGCAAAAGGGTCAAACCATGCGAATCGGCCATTTGGCGAATGCGTTCCAGCGTGTCCCACGTGTCCGGCTCGTTCATAAAATTGCGCAGCCCCGGCGTTTTGGGCGCATAGGCAAACGCATCCAGCCGCACAATCGCCGCGCCGTATTCGGCCAGCTTGCCCAGCACACTGTCATAATACGCCCAGACCCGCTCGCTTTTCAGGTTCAAATCCATCTGACCAAGATATTTCCGCCGCATTTCCAGCAATCGAACGCATGCCTCGCGGTAGCGCTCAAAGCCCGTGAAATCCAGCTCCTGCGGCTTCTGCCCAGCCTCCAGCCCCGCGTCAAGCCGCGCGGCCAAAACCGTCGCCTCGCCATACTGCATATCCGAAGCGCGCATCAAATCCTGCGCATCGACCGGGTCATATCGAACCTGCTGATAGAACGTGTTCCAATACGGCACATCGCGCCCATCCGGCAGGCGAACCATCAGAATCGGCAGCCCCGGCTTGCGGAAGAACATGCCTCGAATGTATTTTTCTTCCGGCTGGATGTATCCGGCGTCGGTCATTTCGCCGCACCCCGCCCAGAATTGATTCCAATCAATGAAAAAATCGCGATACGGCGATGCGTCGCCGTTTTTTAAAATATCCTGAAACTGCGGCGAAAGCACGGAAAGGTGGTTCAATATAAAATCCAGCTTGAGATCAATTCCGTTCTCTTTCAGCCGCTTCACGTCTTCCGGCGCGGCGAGCATGCGGTTCAGATCATAGCTGATGACCGAAAAACCGCGATCCAAATCCGTGTTGAACACGCTCGGCAAAATGTAAAACGACCGGAATGCATCCGCGAACGCTTCGCTTTCCAATAGCTGCGCAATATCGGATAACGTGCCGCCGAGGCTGTCCGGATATGCGTTGAGCATTGCTCCGCCATTCATGGCCTTTTCCCTCCGCTCATTCCGTCTCACGTCGATACGCCGAATAGGTGATTTTCTTGCCCTCGCGGGAGAGAATCACCTGCGCCTTCCACGCCTGGCTGTCCAGCTTACGCTGCTCGATGTTCAGCACCATCGTGGTGAAAGCGCTGTCCGTCTGCGCGTCGCGGTTGCGCAGGCGGCGATGTTCCAGCGTCTGCATCGGCGTGCTGTTCAGGTAAATCGGGATATCCACGCCCTTCAAAAAGTCGCTGTTCGCGTGCGTCCACTCGATCACCATCACGCGCGTCGCGGTGAAATCCACCGTTTCATACCAAATCGCGGTTTCCTCGCGTCCCATCCGCTTGAGCGGAATATGTTTTTCGCCGCGCTTGAAGCGCGCGATGATGTCGTTGACTTCGTCAAAGTCAATTTCCTCCGGCGTGCCCAGATAGCCGCTCAGCGCCTGCGCGCCGGCCTGCTGATACGTCTGCATCCACGGCAGCTTCCGCGCCGTTTCCGGTTCCGCGTCCGCATCCGCCTGCCAGAGTTCGCGCAGAACGACGGCTTTTTCGTCGCTGTATTCGCCGCTGGCCAGCATCCCGCGCAGGCCGCCCATGCGGAACAAACGCAGCCGTTCCGCGTCGTTGGCCGCCGGGATTCGGCGGGGATAGTTGTCGCCGCTCATGATGTATGCGCCGATCCCCGCCCGGTTGAGCGCGTAGCCCAGAACGGAGGCCATGACCGTCTTTCCCGATCCGCTGCCGCCGCATACGCCGATGACCACGCGGCCGCCCGCGCTCTCCTCCAGCCGACGCTCCAGCGTCCCCTGAATGGCTGAAAGCACGGTCTTTGCCCGCTCGATATTATCCTGACCGATGGTGACGCCGTCCCCCGGCATATCGCCGTGCGGAATCTGCTCCGGCACATCGAGCGCATCGATGTCAAGCATCCTCAGCATCTGCATCGCAATTCCCCCTTATCGCACTCTTCTGTCGCTCTTTTCCGCTCATCTCGGCAGCGGTTCCCGGCTCGTCGGCGCATCGCCGAAGAAGAACATCGCATCCTGCAAGTCGGTTTCGAGCATCGTGCCCTTTTTGACATAGTCCATGGCGCGCGCCAGCATCGCGCTGCGGTCGTATTCCACCGCGCCGAATCGAATGTCGCCGTCTTCAATGAGCATATAATGGGCGCGCTTATCCCGGTCGTCCGGCCTGCGATAGGACGCCGAACCGGGATTGAGCCACAGGCGGTCGTTATCCAGCCGATGCACGAGCCTGCGGTGCGTATGACCAAAGATCATGCGTCGCTCCGGTCTGCTCTCGCCCGCGTACCACACGCGCCAGAACGCGTCGAACGTCTGCACGCTCTCCGGCATGTCGTAGCTGTTATCCAGCATTTGATGCTGCATCAGGTAGGCGGCGCCGTCCGCCTCAAAGCTCATGTGCTGCGGCAGCGCGGCCAGAAACGCGATGTCTTCATCCGTCACCCGTTCGCAGTTGTCGTGCACCCATTTGTAGCGATTTGTTCCCCGAAACGCATCCACCTCGCCCGAAAACAGGATGTTGAGCAGATGTCTGTCGTGGTTGCCCATGACGCAGTGCGCGCCGTGTTCCCGAACCCAGCCGATCGCCTCGTGCGGATCCGTGCCGTAATCCACGTAGTCGCCCGCGCAATAGATGGCGTCCACCGCGCCCGCGTCCTTTTCAATCGCCCGGAGCGCCGCGATATTCGCATGAATATCGGAGAGAATTAATAAACGCATCGGCTTTTGTCGTCCTTTCTTATTCGTCCTTCGGCCCCGGATAGGCGCTGCCGCCCGCCGCGACATACCCGCCGGAATGTCCCTGCTCGTCCCCGGCAATCCAGAAAGCGAACAGATCCGCCGCGATCAGTTCAAACCGAATCCTGAAAACCCGGCCCCGAAGCGCGGAAAGGTCGCCGCCGCGGAAGACGAGCTGGCGCTTTGTGCTGTCGGCAATCATCGGCACGCAATCCGCAAAGGAATAGCCGGGAATCGGCCGCCCTTCCTCGTCTTCAATCTGCGCGCGGACAAAGCCCTCCGCCGCGTTCGCGTTGATGAACAGCAGCCGCCCTTCCTCAAAGCGCATCTTGCGGGTCAGCATGAACTGCCTCGTTCCGTTGGCATGGAGCGACGCGAAACCATCCCGGCGAAGCCGCGCAAAGCCGGTCGCCGCGCCGCCGTACAGATTTCCGTTTTCCGCCGAAGACGCGCCGCTGAATCCCGCAATCGGGAAAGCCAGTTCCTCCGGCGAGACAAGGCACAGCCCGCCGCAGGCATGCAGGTAGCCGCGCGCCCACGAGCCCGGCCGATCCGTGCAGCGGATGAACGGGCTTCGGTTATCGCGGCTGAAATGGAAACCGTCGCGGCTGAAGCCCGCATGGAGATCAATGTGTTTGGGCACGCCGCTGTTTTCGCAGACGGCGTTATGCGCCTGATCGAATCCCTTGATGATGGCAAACAGGCCGAGCATGACGCTCTCATAGCCTACGCAGTTCAGGTGATAGAGCTGCGGCGGCAGATTTTTGTTGTAAATCGTGCCCGGCTCGCTCTCGCGCAGGTCGCGCACGTCGCAGCGCTGCCAGAAGGCAATCTGGTCGTTCGCCCACGACGCGCCCTCCATGAAGCGGTCGCACTCGTAGTAGCTGCGGCCGCGGCTGTACCATGGGGTCGAAGGCAGACCCGTGCGAATGGAAAATACCCATTTTTTTCGGAAGGGATTGTAGAAAAACGACGTATTGTCGCCGCAAAGCCCCGTCGTCACCGGATCGCCAAAGTGCATGCCGTCCGCGCTGACGGCCACCTGCGCCACGTCGCCCTCCGGCGTTCTGAAATAGTGGAACATCTTATAGCGTTCCTCCGGATGCTCGGTCTCCTGATCGAGCCACACGCAGGAACCGTCCCGCTGCCAGCCGGGCTTGGGCACAAAAATGCGGTTGGTGCCCACCTGATTATCCAGCATCTTCCGCGTGAAATGCCGCCCGTCGGCGGAAACCGCCAGCGCCGTTCCGTCAAACCAGCCGGCGTGGTAATACAGCCGATACACGCCGTCCGCGGGATCATACCAGCAGCCGTCGGTAAACGGCGCGGCGACGGGTGCAACGCCCTTGTTCCACTCCATCGGCGTTTCGGGCGCAAGCACGGGCGTTTCATCCAGCACAGCCTGATGAAAGCGCTTTTCCAGCCAGTTTTCCTCGATCAGAAAGTCATCGACGAACAGCTGCCGCCCCACGTCGATCAGCGCCACATCCGGCCGGTTTTCCAGATACGGAACGGGCAGCTCCCTCAAAGACATGTCATCCATGTTCCTCGGCGGCCAGACGTCCGGCAGCCTGATCCCATTGTACAGTTCTTCCATCGGCTCATTCCTTTCTCATGCGCGGCGATACACGCACTCGTCCTTTTCAAGCCCCTTGAACGTGCCGAAGGTGAACCATTTATCCACGCGCACCTCGTCGCCGTCAAACGTGAACATATAGCGGTTTTCCGCCTCGGATTCCACCCACAGGACGGACATTTGAAGCCGCCCCTGCTCGTCCCACCACGCGCTGCTGCTCGTCTTTGTGATGATTTCGCGATCATAGCGGTAGACCAGCTCGCCCGCCGTGCGCGCGCCCTGCAGATCCGCCGTCAGCGCGCGCTGCTCGCCGTCCTCCGTCCATGTGATTTCGAGCTTGCCGTCGCGCGCGCGCAGGCGCATTTTGTCCGCGCCGGGATACGCGATGCGCTGCTTGCGTCTGGAATAGAGCACACCGAAGGACAGCTTTCCCTCCTTCGGGACAAGCGTTATATCCAAATCGTGCGCGGAGAAATCCGCGCCGTTCGGATACGGACGCGGCACGGCCAAACGGCTCAGGCGCTCCTTCAGCATGGAAGCCGCCTTGCCCGCGGGCAGCGTTTCCACATCGGCATGAATCTGCGGCACAAGGATGTCAAACAGCGCGTTGAGCGTCGCCTGCGGCCCGTGGATCGGGTGATTCTCCCCTTCTTTGAGCAGATGCAGATCCGCATGCCCCATCAGTTCGCCGAGGAAACCTGCCTCGTTGATGGAGACGATCAAATCCAGCGACGGCACGACGACGGAGAACTGGCCGAACGCGCCATCCGCGCGGTACGAGCCTTCCGGCCTGCACATCCAGATCTGGTAGCCGTAGCCCACGCAGTTATCGTAAATATACGGCGTGTGCGCGTGCGCAGGCCACGTGTCCATCCGTTCGGTGGTCGCGTCGTGCACAAAGGTCTCGCTCAGCAGACGCACGCCGTTCCAGACGCCGCCGTTCAGATACAGCTTCATCAGGCGCAAGTTGTCTTCCGTTGTGGTGAACATGCCCATGCCGCCCAGACAAGTGCCGTCCGCACCGCGGCGGCACATGACGTTTTGCGCGTCAATGCCGATCAAATCAAACAGGTTCTTGGCCAGATAATCCAGCATGCTCCCGCCCGTCAGCCGCTCGATGATCGCGGACAGCACCGCCGTCGTGTGGGAATTATAGCGCCAGAACGTGCCGGGTTCGTGGGTAATCGGTCGGGCGAAATACCGCTCCAGCCAATCTGCCGGATAGGTCGTTTCCTCTTCCTCCGAGCCGTCGCCCATCACCAGCAAATCGCGGATGGTCAGCCTTGAAAGCCTGTCGCTCATCTGCGCGGGCATCTTATCCGGCAGGATATCGCATACCCTGTCGCTCAGCTTGAGCAGCCCCTGATACTCCGCCAGACCGATGGCCGTCGCGGTGTAGGTTTTGCTCAGGGAATGGTCGCAGTGGTGCAGGCCGGGCGCAAACGGCGCCCACCATCCCTCCGCGCAGACCTTGCCGTGACGCATAATCATCAGGCCGTGCATCTGGGTAAAGCCGCCGTTTTCCAGCTCATCCAGAAATGCGTCAATCGCTTCGCTGGGAATACCCACCTCTTCCGGCAGGCAGCGCTCAAATCGCTGAATCATGGTCTTTTTTCCTCCTCGCCCTTTGGGCCGCGCGTGCTTTCTCTCGCGCTCAACGTCACAGGAAACACCATATCAACCGGCACTTTTTCGCCGTGAATCTGTTTAATCAAACACTCTATCGCCATTTCGCACATCTCCGGAATCGGCTGGCGGATGCTGGTCAGCGGCGGGCACAGGCAGGCCGCCAGATAATTGTCGTTAAAGCCGATCACGCGGAGATCTTCCGGCACGCGCCGCCCGCTTGCCACCGCGCAGCGCACGACGGAAGCCGCAATCTGGTCGCTGGTGCAGAACACGCCGTCCGCATCCGGGAAGGTGGCGAGCACCTGCCGCGCCAGCTCGGAGTAATCGCCGTGCAGGCTGTCGTTCTCCTTGGTTTCAAAAATGCGTTCTTCCAGTCCATGCTCACGCATGACGCTGCAAAAGCCCACGAATCGGTCATACGCCGGGAGCAGCTTGTCGTGCACGGCCGCGATCATCACCGGGCGCTTGCTTCCGCTGGCGAGCAGTTCCTCCGCCGCCATGCGGCCGCCCATGTGGTTGTCGCAAAGCACCGTCGGCAATCGGCCGACCTTGATGCGCTCGAAGGAAACGACCGGAAGGTTGTCGTCCAGCAGCGCGTCGAGCTCGCGGGAACGCAGACTGATGATGATGCCGTCCACCTGATTGGCCTTGAGCATCCCGACATACTCCAGCGCCCGATCGTTCTGGCCGTCGGACGCATAGATCATCACCTTGTATCCGTGCCGCATGGCGGCAAGAATCAGCTGGTTGACGACCTCGCCAAAGTACGGATCATCGACAGAAGGCACCAGCAGACCGATGATTTTCGTTCTGCGCCGGGTCAACGACCGCGCGACTTCGTTGGGCTGATAGTTCAGCTCCTCCATCGTCGCGTAGATTTTGTCGTGCATCTCCTGGCTGATGTAGCCGCGTTTGTTGAGCACGCGGGAAACCGTCGTCACCGAAACGCCGGCGCGCTGCGCTACTTCTTTAATGGTCGCCATTGGCTCGTTCTCCTTTGCTGGTGATCAGGGGCGGCAGACGACCTTCATGCCGTCGTAGGCCACCTCGATTCCATGGGGCGCGGCGAACCGCTCCCATTCCGAATGGGTCATGTCGTTCATGTGGGAAAGATGGTTGAGGATATAGCGCGTATCCGCCTTCACCAGCCCCGCCTTGTTCAGCCGCTCCCGCAGGCGCAGCACCTCGGCGAAGCCCATGTGTCCGTCGCCCTTAAGCGTTCCGCGCGCACAATCCATGCTGACCACGGAGAATGTCAGGCCGGTGGTTTTCAGATATTCGTCGTTTTCCTCGCTCAATTCGCCGGTGTCGTTCGCATACAGCATCGCCGTTTCGCCATCCGAAATGGCGTAAATCAGGCAGTCCTCCACCTGAATCGGCCGATGGTTCGCGCGCAGCGGGTAGAAGGTATACCCGGCGGCCTCAAACGGCTCAAACGGCTTCACCTCGTGAAAACGGAAGCGCTCTTCCCTCGCCCGTTCCGCACCGGCGCAGGCCGAAAGGAAGCGCTTTTTCACCCACAGATTGCCGTATAGATCCAGCACGTTTTCTTCCTCCGGCACACCCGGACGAAGCGCGCAGGACGGCGTGCCGCGGTTTTGAAGCGCGTATACATCCTGATGATCCGGATGCGAATGGGTGAAGACGATGCATTTGAGGCGATCCAGCCGCAAGCCGAATCTCAGCTTCTGCGCGTGGATATCCGGCGAGAGATCGATCAGCACATCGTCGCCCAGCAGCGTGCAGGCGCGCATGCGCAGGCTCTTTCCGCCCTCCCGCATCGAGCGCAGGCAGACGGGGCAGGCGCAAAACGTGGCGGGCATGCCCTCCGCCGCGCCGGTTCCCAGATATTGATACTCCACGGCCAATCGAATCCCCTTTCTTTGCGCGTTATCCCTTGATGCCGGACATCGCGACGGACTGCACGAACTGCTTTTGGAACGCGAGGAAGATGACCAAAATCGGCAGGGTAATCATCGCGCTGAACGCGAAAATCTGTCCCCAGAAGGTATACACCGAGTCGTTCAGGCCGCGCAGCGCCTGCGGCAGCGTGCGCCACGTGTTATCGCGGGTCACGAGCGTCGGCCAGAGCAGATCGCCCCACGCGCGGATGAAGGACATGATGGCGACCGTCGCGTAAATCGGTTTGGAGAGCGGGGTCATAATCTTGAAGAACACGCCGGTGTAGCTTTCTCCGTCGATGATGGCCGCCTCCAGCAGATCCTTCGGCATGCCGCGGAAATGCTGATAAAACAGGAAGACATACATCGGCGTCGCCAGATTCGGAATGGCCAGCGCCCAGATGGTGTTGATGATACCCAGGTTAAAGGCCACCATGAAGCGGTTGATGATGACGGCCTCGGTCGGAATGATGGTCAGCGCGATCATCAGCGAAACGAGCAGCTTCTGCCCCCGAAATTCCAGCATACCCAGCGCATAACCCATCATGCCGTTGATGAACATGCCGACGAACACCTGAATGATGGCGTTGACGGCCGAGTTGCGGAAGTAATGCAGAAAGTCGAGCTTTTCAAACACGGCGACATAGTTTTCGAGCGTCAGGTTGCCGTAGGGAATGAACGCCTTGAGCGTCGCCATATCCGAAACAAGCTGCGTCTCGCTCTTGACAGAGGAAACGAACAGGAACAGCAGCGGCGCCAGAAAAACGACCGCCAGCGCGATATAAAGCACGTAGAACAGGGCGGATGTGACCGTCTTTTTCGTCTTATTTTCCACTTTCATCCTCAGTCGCCCTCCGTAAGCTTATTCTGAATCAAAGAGATCACCAGCACGATCAGGAAGAACACGACAGCCATCGCGGAGGTGTAGCCCACGCGGTTGTTGGTGAAGCCCTCCTGATACATCAGGTAGACCAGCGTTGTGGTCGAGCCCGCCGGGCCGCCCTGCGTGAGCATATACACCTGCGTGAACATCTTGAGCGAGTAGATCGTGTTGGAAATAAAGACGTACACCAGCGTATTCTTGAGCTGCGGAATGGTGATATAGATGAACTGCTGCCACGTGTTCGCGCCGTCGATCGTGCCCGCCTCATACAGCTCTTCCGGGATGAACTGGAGGCCGCCGAGCATGATAATCATCTGCATGCCGACGCACTGCCAGATGGACATGATCGCGATGGACGGCATCGCCAGCGTCGTATCCTGAAGCCACTTCTGCGCCGGAACGCCGAACACGCGCAGGATCGAGTTGAACAGGCCGTCCGCCGTGCTGGAGAAGAAGAAGCCCCAGATGACGGTCACAACCGTCATGGTTACGACCTGCGGCGAGAAATAGATCATGCGGAAGAAGGTCACGCCCTTCGCCTTGCGGTTGACCAGCAGCGCCAGCAGCGTCGCCAGAATCAGCACGACCGGCACGAGGATGATCGTGTATTCAAACGTATTCCAGAACGCCTGAAGCGCGGTCTTGTTGGTGAAGGTCTTGATATAATTCGCCCAACCGACAAACTTGGTCGGCTTGTTCGGGTTGAGCACCAGTCTGCGATCCGTAAAGGAATAGAAAGCAGACATGAAAAACGGCAGGATCATGAACAAAAACATGATGATGATCGCCGGCGCGGACAAACCCCACGCCGCTTTCGCCTGCGCGCGGGACAGCTGGCTTCTCCGCTTCGCCCCGCTTCTCTTGACAGTGATTTCACTCATACGCAATGCTCCGTTCTATCGCCATGCCGGTTGTCCGTCAGCATGACGGCTCTCCCTGTTTTGGCTTTTTGTTTTTCGGGTTCAAAGGGCAAAAGAAGCGCCCGGTCAGCGTTCGGCCGGCCGGGCGCGATGTGATTTTACTCGATGTTCCAGTCGTTCTCGACGACGATCTCATCGACGTACTCGGCCGCATCATGCAGCAGCTCAGCCGGATCGCCGCCAGCAAGAATGTTGGTCACGACGCTCGCCATCTGGGTTTGAAGCGTCGAATGCGCCGGGGTGATCGGACGCAGGTAGCTGATGCCCGCTTCAAGCTGCTCGCGGTACAGGTACAGGCGGCCGCCCTCCTGCCACTGCTCCATGCCGTCCATGACGCTCTTGCGCGCCGGAACGCCGCCGTTCACATTGCAAACCATCTGGATGTATTCCGGGCTCATCATCGCCTGAAGAACCGTCCACGCCTGATCCGCCACGCCGCGGTCGACCGCCGCAGTGGTCATCACGTCCACCGTAGAGCCGGAGCAGGTGAACACGCCGTTGCCGAAATCCGGAAGCGGAACAATGATCGCGTCGTCGCCGAACGCCTCGACATGCTGGCTGTATTTCCAGTGGCCGAGCATGGAGAAGGCGGCCTCGTCGCGGCCATAGAACGCATCCTCGTAATCGCAGGCCGCGTTGATATAGCCCTCGTCGAGCATCTTCTTCATCCATTCATACGCCGCGACGGTGTTTTCGCCATCCATCGTGCCGGTCGCAAGCATGGTATCGCGGTTCAGGTAATCGCCGCCGAAGGAAGCGATGACCGCCATCCAAGTGAAGTAGAGGGAGCTGGCCTTGTTCTGACGGATGTAGAGCGGATACTCATAGCCGATTTCCTTGCACTTGGCGAGGATATCCTCAAACTCTTCGACCGTCCACGCATCCTTGTAAGAGGTCGGGATGCGCGCGCCGATTTTTTCGAGAATGCTCTTGCGCGTCCACATGGCCATGCCGGAGTCAAACTGCGCCACGCCGTAGAGGCCGCCGTCGTAGGTCACCTCGGACCAGACGGACGGAAGAACGTCGTTCTTCATATCCTCGTCGATGTAGTCGTCCAGACAGGCGATCATGCCCAGATCCTGGAAATACGGGATCTGCAGGCCGTCGATCACGATGAGATCGGGGGTATCGCCGACGATCGGAGCCGTCTGCAGCTTGTTGAGCAGCTCATCCTGCGCAAAGAACTGATAATCCACCTGAATGTCGTCATGCTTCGAATTGAAATCATCGAACATGCTGGTGTAAATCACCGTCTCAGCGCCATCGCTGATCCACGCGGTCACGGTCGTAGCGTCCGCGCAGGCAATCGCCGCCAGCGCGAAGACCATGACGGCCGCCAGAAGCAGAGAAATGGACTTTTTCACTTGGGTTTCCTCCTTTAATGATCCTTGTGTATGGGGCTGAGCCTTCCCTTCCGGCTCTCCCCTGTTGCTGCGCTTAGTATATCAGCCTTTTAATTATATGTCAACCGGTTAGCATAAAAAAGTGACCATAATTTTTTTCTTATTTACAGCATATCTCCTTGTTTATGACAGAAATCGTTTTTGTTTTTCTCATTTTCAGCCAGCTTTTCCGCATCTTTTCGCGTCGAAACCGCGCCGGATATGCTATGCGGTTCACATTCAAGGCGCGTCGGGCAGAACAAAAAGAGCGCGCAAAAAACTGCCCGATCAAAGCTTCTCCCTCACGGGCAGCCAAAAAAGCCCCATACGCCGCAGGATGGTCAAAGCATCCTGTGCGTATGAGGCTTTTGCTATGCTTCTTTTCTCGGTCGGGCGGTCGTTCTATCATCTGATGCGCAACCGCCCCTCTTTTCAGACGTAAAACAGCAGATCCGCGTAGGACGGCATCGGCCAGTATTCCTTGCCGACCCTGCCCTCCAGCTCGTCGGCAACCTGCCGGGCGGCTTCCATCGCGGGGATGACGGCCTCGTGCTCATACATCGCGCGCGCGTTGAGCTCCTCCGGCTCGGCGGCGACAACGGCCTTGAGCCGCTCCGTCCGCTCGATCAGCTCAGCCGTCTTCTCGGTCAGCAGCCTGACCTGCGCGGCCTCCGCGGGCGCGTCCACGCCGATGCCCGCCTTAGCGGCCACGCCCTCCGCCAACTGCCTGGAATACGCCGCGCAGGCCGGAACGATCAGCTTGCCGAGCATGTCGATCAGGGTCAGCGCCTCGATGTGGATGATCTTAGCGTATTCCTCCATGTTGATATCCTGCCGGGACTGTATCTCCGTCCGCGTGTATACGCCGTGGCGGGCGAACAGCGCCACGTTCTTCTCGTCCGTGTAATGGATGAGCGCCTCCGGCGTGGAGCGCAGGTTGAGCAGCCCGCGGCGCGCGGCCTCCAGCGGCCATTCCTCGCTGTAGCCGTTGCCGTTGAAGAGGATGCGCCGATGCGCGGCCAGCTCGCGGCGGATGAGCTTGGAGAGCGCGGCCTCGAAATTGTCGGCCTTTTCCAGCTCGTCCGCGAACTGCATCAGCTCGTCCGCGACGGCGGTGTTGAGCATGACGTTCGTGCAGGCGATGTTGAAGGACGAGCCGGGCATGCGGAATTCAAACTTGTTGCCCGTGAACGCGAAGGGCGACGTACGGTTGCGGTCGGAGTTATCCTGCGGGATATGCGGCAGGCTCGTCACGCCGATATCCATGCTCTTGTGCCCCGCCGCCTTGTAATCCGTGCCCTCCACCAGCGACTGGATGACGGCGGCCAGCTCGTCGCCGACATACATGGAGACGATGGCGGGCGGCGCTTCGTTCGCGCCCAGGCGGTGATCGTTGCCCGCGCTGGCGACGCTGATGCGCAGCAAATCCTGATACTCGTCCACGGCCTTGATGACCGCCGTCAGGAACAGCAGGAACTGCGCGTTCTCCATCGGCGTAGAGCCCGGATCGAGCAGATTTTCGCCCCTGTCGGTGGAAATCGACCAGTTGTTGTGCTTGCCCGATCCGTTCACGCCCTCGAACGGCTTTTCATGCAGCAGGCAGACCAGCCCGTGGCGGTCGGCGACCTTCTTCATCATCTCCATCGTGAGCTGGTTGTGGTCGATGGCGATATTCGCGGTCGCAAAGACTGGCGCCATCTCGTGCTGGCAGGGCGCGACCTCGTTGTGCTCCGTCTTGGCGTTTACGCCCAGCTTCCAAAGCTCCTCGTCCAAATCGGCCATGAACGCCTTGACGCGCGGGCGGATAGAGCCGAAGTAGTGATCCTCCAGCTCCTGCCCCTTCGGGCTCCGCGCGCCCAGAAGCGTGCGGCCGGTCAGAATCAGGTCGGGGCGCTTCTTATAATCCGCCTTGTCGATCAGGAAATACTCCTGCTCGGGGCCAACGGTCGTCGTCACGCGGCTGACCTTCTTGCCAAAGAGCGCCAGCACGCGGCAGGCCTCCTTGCTGATGGCCTCCATCGAGCGCAGCAGCGGCGTTTTCTTATCCAGAATCTCGCCCGTGTACGAGCAAAACGCCGTCGGGATGCAGAGCGTGTCATCCTTGATGAACGCATAGCTCGTCGGATCCCACGCGGTATAGCCGCGCGCCTCGAACGTCGCGCGCAGCCCGCCGGAGGGGAAGGACGACGCATCCGGCTCGCCCTTCATCAGCTCCTTGCCGGAAAACTCCATGATGACCGTGCCATCCGCGCAGGGCGAAATGAAGGAATCATGCTTTTCGGCGGTGATGCCCGTCATCGGCTGGAACCAATGGGTGAAGTGGGTCGCGCCCTTCTCGATCGCCCAGTCCTTCATGGCGTTGGCCACCACGCCCGCGACCTGCGGATCCAGCGCCGTGCCCTGCCGCACGGTCTGCTTGAGCGATTTATACACGTCCTTGGGCAGTCGCTCCTTCATAACGGCCTCGTTAAAGACCATGCTTCCAAACAGCTCGGGCACTTTCTTCATTGTAATCTCTCCCATCTGCGCCGATGCGCGGCGTTGCTTTGGCGGACGGCCTTTTTGCCTGTCCGCGCCCTTGAACGTGCGTCAGTATAGCGCTTTTTTTCCCGTTCGTCAATCATTTTGACGTTGATTTTATCATTTCCTGCAATTCTTTTGAATCCGTCGTTTGTTTCTGATGATAATTAAATGAATTTGTTTGAGAACTTCATTTTGGAATTTTCCTTGACAAGATACCCCCATGGGGTATATAATGTTCACGTAAGCGAGGTGAACACGCATGAGTGAAGAGACGACGCCCTGCTGCTGTCATTGCCGAACAAAGCATCGGGATGACAAAGAAGAGCGCGATCTGCTCAACCGGCTCAGCCGCATCGAGGGGCAGATTCGCGGGATTCGCGGCATGGTCGAAAAGGACGCTTATTGTCCCGATATTTTGACGCAGGTTGCGGCGGCGAGCGCGGCGCTGAACAGCTTTTCCAAGGTGCTGCTGGCCAGCCACATCAAAACCTGCGTCGCGCAGGATATCCGCGCCGGGAAGGACGAGACCATCGACGAGCTGCTGACGACGCTTCAAAAGCTGATGCGGTAAGTACGGGGGACGTTGGGGCGTTGCCCCAAACCCCAGCAGGGAACTGAGTTCCCTGCACCTTCCACATGGCTTCGCGGCATGCCGCGAAGCGGAAGAGGGAAGTCCAGAAACCTCAGGTTTCTGGCGGGGCTTGGGGCAGAGCCCCAACGTCACCTATGAAAGGAGTCATCTATGGAACAATATACCGTAACGGGCATGAGCTGCGCGGCTTGCAGCGCCCGTGTGGAAAAGGCCGTTTCCGCCGTGCCGGGCGTGACGAGCTGCTCGGTCAGCCTGCTGACCAACTCCATGGGCGTGGAAGGCACGGCTTCGGCGGAGGCCGTCGTTTCCGCTGTGCAGGCGGCGGGCTACGGCGCGTCGCTCAAGAGCGCGGCCTGCGCGCCGACCGCCGCCGCGCAGGAGGACGCGCTGGCCGACCGCGAAACCCCGGCGCTCAAGCGCCGCCTGATCGCGTCGCTGGGCTTTTTGCTTGCGCTGATGTATGTCTCGATGGGGCACATGATGTGGGGCTGGCCGCTGCCCGCCTGCCTTGCGGGCAACCACGTCGCGATGGGGCTGCTCCAGATGCTGCTGACCATCGCCGTCATGGTCATCAACCAGAAATTCTTCATCAACGGCTTCCGTTCGCTCCTCCACGGCGCGCCGAATATGGATACGCTCGTCGCGCTGGGCGCGGCCGCGTCCTTTGGTTACAGCACCTACGCCCTTTTCGCCATGACGGGCGCGCAGGTGCGCGGCGACGCGGCGGCCGTCATGCAGTATATGCACGAGTTCTACTTCGAATCGGCGGCGATGATTTTGGCGCTGATTACCGTCGGCAAAATGCTGGAAGCGCGCTCCAAGGGCAAAACGACCGACGCGCTCCGCAGCCTGATGAAGCTCGCCCCGCAGACCGCAACACTCGTGCGCGGCGGGCAGGAAATCGCCGTGCCGATTGCGCAGGTGCGGCGCGGCGATGTGTTCGTCGTCCGCCCCGGCGAGAGCATCCCAGTGGACGGCGTGGTTTTGGAAGGCGAGAGCGCGGTAAACGAATCCGCGCTGACCGGCGAGAGCATCCCGGTGGATAAGGCCGTCGGGGACAGCGTCTCCGCCGCGACGACGAATCAATCCGGCTTCCTGCGCTGCGAGGCCACGCGCGTCGGCGAGGATACGACCCTCTCCCAGATCATCAAAATGGTCTCCGACGCCGCCGCGACGAAAGCGCCGATTGCGAAGGTCGCCGACCGGGTTTCCGGCGTGTTCGTGCCGACGGTGATCGCGCTCGCCATCCTGACCACCGCCGTCTGGCTGCTCTGCGGCCAATCCATCGGCTTTGCGCTCGCGCGCGGCATCTCCGTGCTGGTCATCAGCTGCCCATGCGCGCTGGGGCTGGCCACGCCGGTGGCCATCATGGTCGGCAACGGCCTTGGCGCGAAAAACGGGATTCTGTTCAAGACCGCCGTTTCGCTCGAGGAAACCGGCAAGACTGAGATCGTCGCGCTGGATAAAACCGGCACGATCACCCAAGGCGAGCCGCGCGTGACCGACGTGCTCCCCGCCGAGGGCATGACGCAGGGCGCGCTTCTCTCCCTCGCCGCCGCGCTCGAACAGCGCAGCGAGCATCCCCTCGCCCGCGCCGTGATGATGCGCGCCGAGGAAGACGGGCTGACGGCCGCGCCGGTCGGCGATTTCCGCGCGCTGCCGGGCAACGGCCTGACCGCGACGCTTTCCGGCGAAACGCTGCTGGGCGGCAGCCTCTCGTTCGTCGCCTCGCAGGTCGATGTGCCCCGCTCCATCCGCCAAAAAGCCGAGGCGCTCGCGGAGGAGGGCAAAACGCCCCTGCTCTTCGCGCAGGCCGGTCGTCTGGCGGGCGTGATCGCCGTCGCCGACGTCATCAAGGCGGACAGCCCCGCCGCCATCGCCGCGCTGCGAAACATGGGCATCCGCGTCGTGATGCTCACGGGCGACAACGAGAAAACCGCGCGCGCTATCGGTCGTCTGGCCGGTGTGGACGAGGTCATCGCGGGCGTTCTGCCGGAGGGCAAGGAGAGCGTCATCCGCCGCCTGCAAGCGCAGGGTAAGGTCGCCATGGTCGGCGACGGCATCAACGACGCGCCCGCCCTCACCCGCGCGGATATCGGCATCGCCATCGGCGCGGGAACGGACGTCGCCATCGACGCGGCGGACGTCGTGCTGATGAAAAGCCGCCTGAGCGATGTGCCCGCCGCCATCCGCCTGAGCCGCGCGACCCTGCGCAACATCCACGAGAACCTGTTCTGGGCATTCTTTTACAACGTCATCGGGATTCCGCTGGCCGCAGGCGTGTGGATTCCCCTCTTCGGCTGGACGCTCAACCCCATGTTCGGCGCGGCGGCGATGAGCCTGTCGAGCTTCTGCGTGGTTTCAAACGCATTGAGACTGAATCTTTTCAAACTGCACGACGCAGGAAAAGATAAAAAAATCAACCGACATTCCAAACACAAGGAGGAAACAACCATGGTAAAGACGATGAAGATTGAAGGCATGATGTGCGGCCACTGCGAGGCGGCCGTCAAGAAGGCGCTGGAAGCGATTGACGGCGTCGCCTCCGCCGAGGTCAGCCACACCGACGGCACCGCCGTCGTGACCCTCAGCAAGCCGGTCGAGAACGCCGCGCTCCGCAAGGCCGTCGAGGATAAGGATTACACCGTGACCGATATCGAAGGCTAAGCGCCCGAACCCGCGCGATTTTGCGCCGTTTTCCATCATGCAAAAAGCCCCTTTGGCGCCCGAAAAGGCTGACCAAAGAGGCTTTTTTTAGCGAATATCATCGAGCGCATCCAACCGGCCTTCCTCCGTCGCCACGCCCAAGTGCATGGCGCGAGCCGTGCCATCCGCGTCGATCAGCACGGAAAACGGAATCCCCGGCTGCTCATAGGCTAGGAATGCATAAAGCCCGCCCGTGCCCATCGGCAGCGTGGTCAGGCCGAGCGTCTGCTTGAGCGCCTCAACGGTTGAAACGTTGTTCTCCGCCTCCACGCTGGCGACGATGAAGCCGCAATCCTCGCCGTATTGATCGTACATCGCCTGAACGACCGGCAGCTCCTCGCGGCTCATGTCGCACCAGCTCGCCCAGAAATACACATAGACCGCCTTTTTCTGCGCAAAGCATCAGGCTCAGCGTCGAAACCGTTCCATCCGAATTGACGATGGAAAAGTCCTCCGCCCGGTCGCCGAGCTGCACCGCCGCGCTCGCCGTCGCGCCGAGCAAAAGCAGAAACGCGAGCAGAAGCCCCGCCTATTTCTTCATCCCATCCGCACCGCCTTTCTTTCCTGCCATTGTACACGAATGTGGGGGGGAGAAAATTCAAGATTTGTCCTCCTGTCAAAATTTTTGACGGGTAAGAAGCACACCCTCACGTGATATGTGCTTTTTGATTTTTTAGTACAATACTTCGGGGTTTTCTTCAATCGTGATAAAATTGCTGGCGGGCTTTCCTTCTTTCAGGCACCTTTCAAGCAACGCATTATAAAACTCGTCCGTTTGTTGTTCTATGGGCATCTGCATGCGCGGCGGCAATTCTTCTGAGCCAAACTGCATGATATATCGCATAAACAAGTTATCCGTTTCCATACTCGTCGCTTCCTTTTCCTTCTTTAATCGCATCTTCGCCCACCTCTTTACTATTCATTTTCATTGTATCATGGACATCCAGTCGGATCAAGACTGGTTTTCCGGATCAAGCCACGAGAAACAGCGCTTCGAAACACCTGATATAAAAGGAAAGGGACGGACTTGCGCCCATCCCCGTATCGCTGCATCAGGCGGGTGTGCCAGCGTCCCGCACTTCATTTTGTAACCTCCAAGGAGGCGCGTAGCGGCACAATTTCTACTTCTGATGCAAACGATCCTATGGGTATTATACCAATGCTGTTCCTTTTTGTAAAGCAGTCGGCTTTCATTTGTCTCACGTTCATTAAGGACGGCTCAGGAAGGGGTCGTAACGGATGCACAAAGTTTCTTCCGCGCCTTTTCTCCTACTCTCCCAGGCATAGCCCCATGCTCAATCCGGCAACGTCCTACTCTCCCAGGTGTTCCCCCATGTGCTGGATCCGCCACTGGCGGCGCACATG
>ERZ827108.1618-NODE-1618-length-28415-cov-25.165656_pt1 | contig 28415 bp, 22 predicted proteins | sample MGYA00519921_ERZ827108 | MGnify/ENA primary metagenome ERZ827108 (study PRJEB31778, sample SAMEA3449258) | human gut metagenome | biome: human gut; feature: human-associated habitat; material: faeces | place: United Kingdom | collected 2010/2012 ...
GGGGTTCAGCACATCCACCATCAGGTAGCGGCTCAGCGCGCAGATGCGCTCGCAGCGCATCGGGTTGCGCTTGTACGGCATGGCGGAGGAACCGATCTGGTTCTTCTCAAACGGCTCCTCCATCTCCTTGAAGTTGGCAAGCAGGCGGATGTCGGTGGCCATCTTCATAGCGCTCTGGCCGAGGCCGGCCACAGCGGACAGAACATTGTAATCCACCTTGCGGCTGTAGGTCTGGCCGCAAACCGGCACGACCTTGGCAAAGCCCATCTGGGCACAGACATCGGCCTCAACGGCCTTGATCTTGGCGGAATCGCCGTTGAACAGCTCCACAAAGCTGGCCTGGGTGCCGGTCGTACCCTTGACGCCTCGCAGAGCCAGCTGGCTGATCTGGTGGTCGATCTCCTCCAGATCCATGTACAGCTCGTTCATCCAAAGGGTGGCGCGCTTGCCAACGGTGGTAAGCTGCGCGGGCTGGCAGTGGGTATAGGCCAGGCAGGGCATGGCCTTGTACTCCTCGGCAAACTTGGCCAGATTGGCCAGCACGCCGATGATCTTCTTGCGCACAAGCTGCAGTGCCTCGCGCATGACGATGACATCGGTATTGTCACCGACATAGCAGCTGGTAGCACCCAGATGAATGATGCCCTTTGCCTTGGGGCACTGCAGGCCGTAGGCATAGACATGGCTCATAACATCATGGCGGACGAGCTTTTCGCGGGCGATGGCGTCCTCATAGTTGATATCGTCCTTGTGGGCCTCCAGCTCGGCGATCTGCTCATCGGTGATGGCAAGGCCCTGAGCCTTTTCCGCCTTAGCCAGTGCAATCCACAGCCTGCGCCATGTCTTGAACTTGTTGTCGTCCGAGAAAATATACTGCATCTCATCCGAAGCATACCGGGTAGAGAAGGGGGAAATGTAACGGTTGTGTTGTGCCATAGGGTCAAATCCTCACAATCTTTAAAACTTATAGTTTCAGTATAGCAGAATCATTCCGAAATATCAAAGTTTAAAGTAGTTCACGCCGCCCTCAAAGATCGGCTGGTATTTGTCACCGGTGACATTTTTGTAAAGCTGCTCGCCGCTGCGCTCACTGTGGCCCATCTTGCCAAAGACGCGGCCGTCCGGGCTGGTGATGCCCTCGATGGCCAGCACAGAGCCGTTCGGGTTGTAGCGCATGTCCATCGTCGGGCGGCAGGTCAGGTCCACATACTGCGTTGCGACCTGACCATTTTCAATCAGCTGGTTCAGCAGCTTTTCGTTGCAGACAAAGCGGCCTTCGCCGTGGCTGATGGCGATCAGATGCTCATCATTGATGTCGCAGCGGCTCAGCCACGGGCTCTTGTTGCTGGCAACGCGGGTACGCACCAGCATACTCTGATGGCGATGAATCGTGTTGAAGGTCAGCGTCGGGTCCTCCTCCGTGATGGGACGGATCTCGCCGTAGGGGACAAGGCCCAGCTTGATGAGTGCCTGGAAGCCGTTGCAGATACCTAAGGCCAGACCGTCACGCTGGTTCAGCAGTCGGTTGACCGCATCGGCCACGGCCGGATTGCGGAAGAAGGAGGCGATGAACTTGGCAGAGCCATCGGGCTCGTCACCGCCGGAGAAGCCGCCCGGCAGCATCAGGATCTGCGCCTTATCAAGCTCACGGACAAGTGCCTCGCAGCTCTCGGCAACATCGGCGGGGGACAGGTTCTTCAGTACCAGAATGTGCGGGTCACCGCCTGCACGGCGGAAGGCACGGGCCGTGTCGTACTCGCAGTTGGTGCCGGGGAAGACAGGAATGATGACCCGCGGCGTTGCCAGACGCACGGCGGGAGCCACGCGCTTGTTGGCGGGGCAGTCATGCTCAAGTGCAGGCACAAACTCACCGGCCTTGCGGTAGGGGAAAACAGGCTCAAGCTTGGCCTCCCACAGCTCCTGCAGGCGGGACAGGTCAATGTTGCTGCCCTCGGCCTCCAGCGTATAATCCACGGTGGTGAAGCCGAGGAACTCGCCGGCGGAAGCGTCCAGCAGCTCCAGAATGACCGCACCGTAGGCAGGCTTGAACAGGCTGTTCAGGTCAATGTCATTGGACAACTGCAGGCCGACATGGTTGCCGACACACATCTTGAACAGTGCCTCGGCCACACCGCCGTAGCCGGGGGTGGCAGCGGCCAGAACCTTGCCCTCGTCGATCATCTGCTCAACGGTCTTGTAGATCGCAATCAGGCTGCCGATCTCAGGCAGGCCGTTCTTGTAGTTGGGGCGCAGAATAACAACAGAGCTGTTCGCCTTCTTGAACTCAGGGCTCTGCACATCGCGGGTGTTGCCGATGGCAGTGGCAAAGCTGACCAGCGTCGGGGGCACATCCAGCCCCTCAAAGCTGCCGGACATCGAGTCCTTGCCGCCGATCGAGGCGATGCCCAGACCCATCTGGGCATCCAGCGCACCAAGCAGGGCGGCCATCGGCTTGCCCCAGCGCTCGGGCTTATCGTTCATATGCTCAAAATATTCCTGGAAGGTCAGGTACATATCCTCGTGGTGGAAGCCCGCGCAGACCAGCTTGGTCACGCTCTCGACCACGGCCATATACGCGCCGCGGTAGGGGTCGGCCTCGGTCAGGTAGGGGTTGAAGCCCCACGCCATGCCGGAGCAGGTCGTCGTCTCGCCGTCCACTGGCAGCTTGGCGGCCATGGCCATCGTCGGGGTCAGCTGGTACTTGCCGCCGTAGGGCATCAGCACGGTGGCTGCGCCAATGGTGGAGTCAAAGCGCTCGCCCAGACCCTTCTGGCTGCAGACATTCAGGTCGCTGACCATAGACTCGAGCTTTTCCTCAAAGGTGGCACCGGCAAACTGCGGCTGCCAGACATGGCCGGGCAGAATATGTGCGCTGGCGTGGCGCTCGGCACCGTTGGAGTTCAGGAACTCACGGGAAAGGTCAACGATGGTCTTGCCGTTCCAGACCTCGCGCATCCGCTTCTCCTCGGTCACGGTGGCAACGATGGTTGCCTCAAGGTTTTCCTCGGCGGCGTACTTCATAAAGGTCTCGGCATCCTCGGCAGCCACGGCCACAGCCATGCGCTCCTGGCTCTCGGAAATCGCCAGCTCGGTGCCGTCCAGACCCTCGTATTTGCGGGTGACCTTGTTCAGGTCGATGTGCAGGCCGTCAGCAAGCTCGCCGATGGCAACGGACACACCGCCCGCACCGAAGTCGTTGCAGCGCTTGATCAGGCGGCAGGCGTCCTCACGGCGGAACAGACGCTGCAGCTTGCGCTCAATAGGGGCGTTGCCCTTCTGCACCTCGGCACCGCAGGTCTCAAGGCTCGTCAGCTTGTGTGCCTTGGAGGAGCCGGTTGCACCGCCCACACCGTCACGGCCGGTGCGGCCGCCCAGCAGGATGACCACATCGCCGGGGGCGGGTTCCTCGCGGCGGACATGGCTGGCCGGGGTGGCACCCACGACGGCGCCAATCTCCATGCGCTTAGCGGCGTAGCCGGGGTGATACAGCTCTGCAACCTGACCTGTGGCAAGGCCAATCTGGTTGCCGTAGCTGGAATAACCGGCGGCAGCGGTCGTGACCAGCTTGCGTTGGGGCAGCTTGCCGGGCATCGTTTCAGAGACAGGCTTCAGCGGGTCGGCTGCGCCGGTCACGCGCATAGCCTGATAGACATAGCTGCGGCCGGACAGCGGGTCGCGGATGGCACCACCGATGCAGGTTGCGGCACCGCCGAACGGCTCGATCTCGGTGGGGTGGTTATGGGTCTCGTTCTTGAAGAGGAAGAGCCAGTCCTGCTGCTCGCCGTCCACATCGCACTTGATTTTGACGGTGCAGGCGTTGATCTCCTCGCTCTCGTCGAGGTTCTTGAGGATGCCGCGCTGCTTTAGAGCCTTGGCACCGATCGTGGCGCAGTCCATCAGGGTGCGATTCTTCTTGTCGCGGCCAGTCTCGGCGCGCAGCGCCATATAACGGTCAAAGGCGGCCTGTACCAGCTCGTCATCGATTTTGACATCGTCAATGATCGTGCCGAAGGTGGTGTGGCGGCAGTGGTCAGACCAGTAGGTGTCGATCAGCCGGATTTCGGTGATGGTGGGGTCGCGGTGCTCGGATTTGAAGTAATCCTGGCAGAACACGATGTCGGCGTGATCCATAGCCAGACCCTTCTCGGTGCGGAATGCCTCCAGCGCGTTATCGTCCAGCGCGGTGAAGCCGTTCAGCGTCTCGACCTCGGTGGGGATGGCAAACTCCATCTTCAGGGTGGCGCGCTCTTCAAGGGCGGCCTCGCGGGCCTCGACCGGGTTGATGACATACTTTTTAATAGCGGCTAGATCATCGGCAGTCAGCTCGCCGTCCAGCAGATAGACGCGGGCAGAGCGGACATCCGGGCGCTCGCCCTGACTCAGCAGCTGGATGCATTGGCTGGCAGAGTCAGCGCGCTGGTCAAACTGACCGGGCAGGTACTCGACCGCAAAGACCGTTTTGGCCTCGGGCAGGGTGTCGTAGGTCACATCCACCGGCGGCTCGCAGAACACGGTGGGGATGGCCTGCTGGAACAGCACGCTGTCGATACCCTCGACATCATAGCGGTTCAAAAGACGCAGGCCGGTCAGATTTTTGATGCCGACCAGATCGACAAGCTCATGGAGCAGACCCTGTGCTTCGCCATCAAAGCCGGGCTTCTTCTCGACATAAATACGATATACCATACTATTTCCTCCTGAGAGTTGATTTTGCAGGAAGTGACGGACGGAAAGCCTTCCCCCTTGGGGGAAGGTGGCCGAGGCCCCGCCCGAGGCCGGATGAGGGGAAGGTGTACCGCTATATCCCGTTGACGGATTGCTGCGGAAAGTTTGCCCTCATCAGTCACCTTCGGTGACAGCTTACCCCGATGGGGAAGCCCTTTTACTGCATTGCGGCCAATGCCCGTGCGCCGATGTCACTGCGCTTGTGCAGCTTGTCAAAGTGGATGCTCTCGGTCGCGGCGTAAGCCTTTTTCAGGGCCTCGGGCAGGGTGTCGGCAGTGGCCGTTACGCCCAGCACACGGCCGCCGTTCGTGACAAGGCGGCCCTCCTTGACGGCGGTGCCGGCGTGGTAGACGGTCACATCGGCCGCGTTCAGCTGGCCGTTGTCAAGGCCGGTGATCTCCTTGCCCTTCTCATAGGCAAGGGGATAGCCGCCGCTTGCCAGAATCACACAGGCGGCCGCGCCATCGCGGAAACGAACCTCCGTCTTGTCGAGCGTGCCGTTTGTGGTGGCCTCCATGATGGTCAGCAGATCGCTCTCCAGCAGGGGCAGCACGACCTGCGTCTCGGGGTCGCCAAAGCGGCAGTTGTACTCAATGACCTTGGGGCCATCGGGCGTCAGCATCAGGCCGAAGTAGAGACAGCCCTTGAAGGGGCAGCCCTCAGCCTGCATGGCGGCCACCGTGGGCAGGAAAATCTCCTTCATGCAGCGGTCGGCCATCTCGGGCGTGTAGTAGGGGTTCGGGGCCACAGTGCCCATGCCGCCGGTGTTCAGACCCTCGTCATGATCCAGTGCGCGCTTGTGGTCCATGCTGGAAACCATCGGCTTGACGGTCTTGCCGTCGCAGAAGGACAGCACACTGACCTCGGGGCCGGTCAAAAACTCCTCAACAACGACATGGTTGCCGGAGGCACCGAACTTTTTGTCCAGCATGATCTCCTTGACGCCGTCAGCAGCCTCCTGCTCGCTCTGGCAGATCAGCACGCCCTTGCCGAGCGCCAGACCGTCTGCCTTGATGACCACGGGGTACTTGCCCTCGGCCCTGATGTAGTCCATGACCTTTGCAGGATCATCGAATGTCTCATATTTGGCGGTGGGGATGCCGTACTTCTTCATTAAATCCTTGCTGAATACCTTGCTGGCCTCGATGCGCGCCGCAGCCTTGTCCGGGCCGAACGCGGGAATGCCGACAGCGGCCAGTGCGTCCACCATGCCCAGCGCCAGCGGGTCGTCCTGTGCAACGACCACATAGTCAAAGGCTTCATCCTTGGCAAACTGCACCATGGTGTCCACATCGGTGGCGGGGATAGCCTTGCAGCGGGCATCATAGCTGATGCCGCCGTTGCCGGGTGCGCACCAGATCTCGGTGCAGCGGGGGCTTTTTTTCAGCGCGCGGATGATGGCGTGCTCACGCCCGCCGCCGCCTACAACCAGAATTTTCATGATGTGACCTCCTAACATAAGGCTTCCCCCTGGGGGGAAGCTGTCACCGAAGGTGACTGATGAGGGGCGGTCTTACCGCAATATCCCATGTGCGGGTGGCTGCGATACTGCTGCCCCTCATCCGGCCTCGGTCGGAGCCTCGGCCACCTTCCCCCGCAGGGGAAGGCACACCTCTTACAAACATCAACAGCCCGCGACGAGAAAACGCCGCAGGCGCGTTGAAAAAGGCTTAGTGGTGGAACAAGCGGATGCCGCAGAACGCCATCGCAATGCCGTACTTGTTGCAGGTGTCAATTACCTGTGCGTCGCGGATGGAGCCGCCCGGCTGCACAATGGCAGTCACGCCGCTGCGGCGTGCGCGCTCAATGTTGTCACCGAATGGGAAGAAAGCATCGCTGCCAAGGCTGACGCCGGTCACGGCATCCAGCCATGCGCGTTTCTCCTCAGCCGTCAGCGGGGCGGGCTGCTCGGTAAAGGTCTCAGCCCACACATCATCACCGATGACATCCTCCGGCGTTTCGCCGATATAGACATCAATGGCGTTGTCGCGGTTGGGCTTGGCAATATCCTCGCGGAAGGGCAGGCCCAGCACCTTCGGCATGTGGCGCAGCTGCCAGTTGTCGGCCTTCTGGCCTGCCAGACGGGTGCAGTGTACGCGGCTCTGCTGGCCGGCGCCCACACCGATGGTCTGGCCGTCCTGCACATAGCAGACGCTGTTGGACTGGGTGTATTTCAGCACGATCAGGCTGATGATCAAATCGCGGCGCTGCTCGGCGCTCAGAGTCTTGTTCTCGGTGACGAGATTCTGCAGCATCGTGGCATCGGAGATCTCCAGATCCTGACGGCCCTGCTCAAAGGTCACGCCAAAGACGGTGCGGGTCTCAAGAAGCTGCGGCTCATAGCCGGGGTCGATGGCAACGATGTTGTAGTTGCCCTTCTTCTTGCCCTTGAGGACCTCGAGGGCATCGGCATCGTAGCCGGGGGCAATGATGCCGTCGGAAACCTCGTGCTGAATGAGCTTGGCGGTGGCCAGATCGCAGACATCGGAAAGTGCGATCCAGTCGCCGAAGCTGGACATCCGGTCAGCACCGCGGGCGCGGGCATAGGCGCAGGCCAGCGGGGAAAGCTCGGTCTCGGGCGCAATGTGGTACATGGCGCGCAGCGTGTCATCCAGAGGCAGGCCGATGGCCGCACCGGCGGGGGAGACATGCTTGAAGCTGGCAGCGGCGGGCAGGCCCAGTGCCTTCTTCAGGTCTCGCACCAGCTGCCAGGAGTTGAAGGCATCCAGAAAGTTGATGTAGCCGGGGCGGCCGTTCAAAATCTGAACCGGCAGCTCGGAGCCGTCAGCCATATAGATGCGGGCAGGCTTCTGGTTGGGGTTGGTGCCGTATTTCAGCTGAAATTCGTTCATGTTAGCCCTCCACAGCGGTGTATTTGTTCAGAATAATATCCTCATAGCTGCCGGTCTCCAGTGCAATGCTGCGCACAAAGAGGCTGACCTTGTTGTCATCGTTCAGGCTGGCCCACAGCTGCTTGGCAAACTGGTCGGCATCGTTCGTGTCGATGGCAACACGCAGCGGCTCCCCCGCAAAGCTGGGGATGGGCGCACCGTTCTTGACATAGGTGCTGATGAAATGCCCCTCACCGGCCACAGGCTGGGGGTAGTCGAAGGTCTGGCGCTGGACGCTGGCGGCGTTGCCCTCGTTGGATTTGACAATGGAGAGCTTGTAGCCGCCGCGGCGCATATCCACCACGCCGGAGATGCGCGGCGTAAAATTGGGGGCATCATCCTCATAGGTGCGGGTGGCCAGCGCTGCCTCAAAGCTGTAGCCGGGGAAGAGATTGCCGTTCATGAACTGTGCAATCGTGTCGGTCTGGTCGCCGTTGGTCACAACGGTGGTCTCCCGCAGGGTCAGCACCGCATTGTAGATGATCAGATGCGGGTCCTCGAGCTTGGCCGGGTCAGCGGCCACCGTGCGGATGCCGCCCGTGATCGGCTCAAACACGCGGTTGCGGCTGTTGGCGCTGCGGCCCATGATCCAATAGGCAATAAATGCTTTCTGGCCATCGGGGCTCTGCCCCAGCACAATGCCGCGGCCGGGGTAGTCATTCCCGGCAAGATATTTATAGATGTTCTTTTTCATGGTTTATACCTCGTCACTGCACACCATGGCCAGCGCCTTGGGCAATAGCTGCCACTCGGCCTCGACCATGACGCGCTTCTGCAAAGTCTCGGGGGTGTCGCCGGGCTGTACAGCCACAGCCTTTTGCAGCAGGATCGGCCCGCCATCGCACTCCTCGTTGACAAGATGGACGGTGGCACCGGTCAGCTTGACGCCGCGGGCCAGCGCAGCCTCATGCACTTTCAGCCCGTAGAAGCCCGGCCCGCAGAAGCTGGGGATCAGGCTCGGGTGGACATTCAGGATCCGGTTGCGGTAGGCTGCAATGACCTTTTCGCCCAGCACGCTCAGGAAGCCTGCCAGCACGACCACATCAATGTCATGGGCCTGCAAAACGCCCAGCAGGGCAGCGTCAAAATCGGCGCTGCTGGCGTAGTTCTTACGGCTGACAACAGCGCTCTCCACGCCGAAATTGGCGGCCCGCTCCAGCGCGTAAACGCCGGGCTTGCTGGCAATGACCAGCGTGATCTTTCCGTCAGGGTTCTCGCCGCGGCGCTCACTTTCCAGCAGGGCCTGCAGGTTGGTGCCGCCGCCCGATACCAGTACCGCTACACGCTTCATACCAGCTCGACCCCGTCACCCTCAACAATGGTGCCCAGACGGTAGGCGTCCTGACCGTTGGCCTGCAGGATCTCGATGGCCTTGTCCGCATCCTCAGCGGCTACGGTCAGCACCATGCCGACACCCATGTTGAAGGTGTTGAACATGTCATGCTCGGTGATGCCGCCCTCACGCTGCATTACCTCAAACAGGGCAGGGGTGCGCACATCGGCCTTGGCGATGCGGGCTGCACAGCCCTTCTTCAGGCTGCGGGGGATATTCTCATAGAAGCCGCCGCCCGTGATGTGGGACACACCCTTGACCGTGACCTGCTCCATGACAGCCAGAACCGGCTTGACATAGATCTTGGTGGGGGCCAGCAGGGCCTCGCCCAGCGGCTTGTCCATGCCGTCAAAGGTCTTTTTCAGCACATCGGGGTCATTGTCGATGTCAAAAATTTTGCGCACCAGCGAGAAACCGTTGGAGTGTACACCGGTGGAGGGCAGAGCGATCACGACATCACCGGGCTGCATCGTGGAGTTGTCAAGGATCTTGGCCTTATCCACAACGCCAACCGTGAAGCCGGCCAGATCGTACTCATCCTCCGGCATCATGCCGGGATGCTCGGCGGTCTCGCCGCCTACCAGAGAGCAGCCCGCCTGCACGCAGCCCTCGGCTACGCCCTTGACGATCTCGGCAATCTTCTCAGGGATGTTCTTGCCGCAGGCAATGTAATCCAAAAAGACCAGCGGCTTGGCACCGGCGCAGATGACATCATTGACGCACATGGCCACGCAGTCGATGCCGATGGTGTCATGCTTGTCCAGCAGCATGGCGATGCGCAGCTTGGTGCCAACGCCGTCCGTGCCGGAGATCAGGACCGGATGCTCGATGCCGGTGCAGTCCAGCTCAAACAGGCCGCCGAAGCCGCCCAGACCGCCAATGCAGTTCTCCGTCATCGTGCGGGCAACATACTGCTTCATCAGCTCTACTGAGCGGTATCCGGCGGTAATATCCACGCCCGCGGCGGCGTAGCTGGCAGAATAACTTTTTTCCATAATCGAAATATCTCCCTTGCGAATGGATTCGTAGGGGCGGATTCCCTATCCGCCCGTGGGTGAGATTGCCGTTTGCAGACGCATAGGAAATGCGCTCCTGCGGTTACAATTTTTTATTCGGGTTCGACACGCTCAACGGTTTGTCGTAGATGATCTCCATCGTTTCGGTGGGCGGGTTGACCGGATATTTGCCGGTAAAGCAGCCGGTGCAGTAGCCGCAGCTGCTGTGGATGCCCAACTGCTGAACATGCTCAATGCTCAGGTAGCCCAGCGAATCGGAGCCGACCATCTCGTTGATCTCCTCGACCGTGTGGCCGGTGGCAATCAGGTCTTTTTCATCGGGAATGTCGGTGCCGAAGTAGCAGGGGTGGGCAAAGGGCGGGGCGCTGATGCGGTAATGCACTTCCTTGGCACCGGCCTCGCGCAGCAGGCGGATGGTGCGGGCGCTGGTCGTGCCGCGCACGATCGAGTCATCGACCAGCACAACGCGCTTGCCCTTGACGGTGGCGGAGATGGCGTTCAGCTTGATGCGCACGCTGCTCTCACGCTGGGCCTGGGTGGACTGGATAAAGGTGCGGCCGACATACTTGTTCTTGATAAAGCCGACGCCGTAGGGGATACCGCTCTCCTGCGCATAGCCGAGCGCGGCGTCCAGACCGGAATCCGGTGCGCCGATGACAACATCGGCCTCCACAGGATGCTCCTGCGCAAGGAAACGGCCGGCCTGCAGGCGGGCCTCATGCACGCAGGTGCCCTCGATGATGGAATCGGGGCGGGCAAAGTAGATGTACTCAAACACGCACAGGGTGTGGGGGGCGGTACCGCAGTGATCCTCGATGCTGCGCAGACCCTCGTGGTCGGCAATCACGATCTCACCGGGCTTGACATCGCGCACAAACTTGGCACCCACTGCATCCAGCGCGCAGCTCTCACTGGCGAAGGCCCAGCCGGAGCCATCGGGCAGCTCGCCGATGCAGAGCGGGCGGAAGCCGTGCGGGTCGCGCGCGGCGATAAGCTTGGTGTGGGTCATGATGACCAGACTGTAAGCACCCTCAATGTCATCCATCGTGCGGCTGACAGCCATCTCAATATTGGGGGTCAGCAGACGGTTCTGGGTCAGCAAGTAGGCAATGACCTCGGTATCGGAGGTGCCGTGGAAGATAGAACCGCTCATCTCCAGCTTGCGGCGCAGCTTGGGGGCGTTGACCAGATTGCCGTTGTGGCAGACAGCCATGGCACCCTTGCAGTGATGCAGGATCATCGGCTGCGCGTTGGACCGGCTGCGCTGACCGGCGGTGGCATAGCGCACATGGCCGGTGGCCATCTTGGCACCATGCGGCAGCTCCTCCAGAACGCGCTTGGTGAAAACCTCGCTGACAAGGCCCAGATCGCGGTAGCCGGAAAGCACACCGTCCACATTCAGGGCGATGCCGCAGCTCTCCTGCCCGCGGTGCTGCAGCGCGTACAATGCGCTGTAGACGGCGCTGACCATATCGGTCGCGCCGGTTTTATCGTAGATACCAAAGACGCCGCACTCCTCGTGCAGGCCCTCGGCATAATGGGAAAATTCGCTCATCTTTTGCTCCATTTATCGGAATGTAAAATACCGTAGGGGCGGATTCTATATCCGCCCGGGGCGGGATGCCTCTTGCGGGCGCATATGGAATGCACCCCTACGGAAAAGGCGCATAATGGAATGTGCGGCAGCCTGAGGGCAGGCTACGCTGCACCTCACCTGTAAAAATGGCTTAGCCCAGCAGGCGCTTCATGACCTCCTGATAGGCGTCGGCCTCACCGCCCATGTTGCGGCGGAAGAGGTCCTTGTCCAGATGGGCACCGGTGGTGGCATCCCAGAAGCGGCAGGTGTCGGGGCTGATCTCATCTGCCAGAATGATGGTGCCGTCAGGCAGGCGGCCGAACTCGAGCTTGAAGTCGACCAGACGGATGTTGGCGTCCAGCATGATCTTCTTCAGCACTTCGTTGACCTTGAAGGCGTACTTGGCGATGGTGTCCAGCTCCTCCTGAGTGGCCAGATCAAGGGCCAGAGCGTAGTAGTGGTTGATGAACGGATCATGCAGATCATCGTTCTTGTAGCTGTACTCGAGAATGGGGGTCTTGAAAACCTTGCCCTCGGGCACGCCCATGCGCAGGCTGAAATGACCGGCGGCAACATTGCGCACGATGACCTCCAGAGGAACGATCTCGACCTTCTTCACGAAGGTGTCGCGGTCGTTGACTTCCTCGACATAATGGGTGGGGATGCCCTCTTTTTCCAGCTTCTGCATCAGAGCGTTGGACAGCTTGTTGTTGACGATGCCCTTGTCGCGGATGGTGCCCTTCTTCTCGCCGTCACCGGCGGTGGCATCGTCCTTATAGTGGACCATGACGATCTCGGGATCGTTGGTGGAGAAAACCTGCTTTGCTTTGCCCTCGTACAGCTGCTCTTTGACTTCGTAGTTCATGATAAACGCTCCTTTTAAAGATTGATGATGATGGATAAACAAGTGTGACGGACTTACAGCGCGGCGGCCTCAGCGGCGATGGCTGCGTCCTTTTTTGCAATGGCGGCGGCGGTGTCAGCCCGGAACGCATCCAGCTTTTCAGCCAGCGCGTCATCAGCCACGGCGAGGATCGCCACAGCCAGATATGCTGCATTTTTGGCACCGTTCAGCGCCACGGTCGCAACGGGGAACCCGCTGGGCATCTGCACGGTGGCCAGCAGGGCATCCAGACCGTCCATGGCACCGCCCTTCATCGGGATGCCCACAACGGGCAGCGTGGTGTTGGCGGCAAAGGCCCCGGCCAGATGGGCAGCCATACCGGCTGCGCACAGGATGACGCCGTACCCGTTGGCGCGGGCCGACTTCGCAAAGGCGGCGGCAGCCTCCGGCGTGCGGTGGGCGGAAAGAATGTGGGCCTCATACGGCACGCCGAATTCCTTCAGCACCGTGCAGGCGGACTTGACTACCGGCCAATCGCTGTCAGAACCCATGATGATCGCAACTTTTTTCATGCGGTTAGTAACCTCCCTTACAAAGCAAAACAGCGCAGTGGCCTGTCAGGGTACACTGCGCTGCGGTCATAATGTGAAAAGGGTATGATGGTACAGAACGCCCGCGCCAAAACCAAGCTGCTGCATTGCAATTGCCACGGAAGATCCTCCTTTATATAAAGTAAGATATTGTCCTGTGCTTTAAGTGTAAACTCTGGGAAAAGAAAATGCAAGCACCCCGCGGACATTTCAGCCAAACTACCACCCGGCCGGGTTTTAAACGGTACTTTTTGTCGTTTTTGATGGGTTCTTTAGGGCAAATGTCATACTTTGTATAATATCGCGAAATCCTGCCTGCCGATACACCGGAAGCTATGCGGCAGAACCTGCTGAATAAGTTTCCTGTAATATTCGGCACAAATTTCGTCTGCATCAAAAAAGCTGCGCAGGCAGGCGTTTTCCTGTCTGTGCAGCTTTGGTAAAGATTGCGCGGCCGAGTTTGCGCCCATTATGCGTGGCGCTTTTTATCCAGACGGATCTTGTCCGAGATCATGGCAATAAATTCTGAGTTCGTGGGCTTGCCGCGGAGATTGTGGATCGTATAGCCAAAGTAGCTGTTCAGTGTGTCCACATCACCGCGATCCCATGCTACCTCAATGGCGTGGCGGATGGCACGCTCCACACGGCTGGCGGTGGTCATGTTGCGCTTGGCGATCTCCGGATAAAGGCGTTTTGTGACTGCATTGATGTAGCCGTGGTCCGCGATGGTCAGCAGGATGGCATCGCGCAGGAACTGATAGCCCTTGATGTGGGCCGGCACACCGATCTGGTGCAGAATCTCGGTGACCGTCAGCTCGTCACTGTCGAGCGAGGTAAGCTGCGGGCGGGCCGTGTTGCCTGCGGCCTTCAGCACACGGCTGACCAGCACGGTTTCGTCAAACGGCTTGACGAAGAAGAACGAAAATCCGCTGTCCAGCAGCTCCTGCTCGATCTCCTCGCTCTGAAAGGCCCCGGTAACGAAGAAGGTCGTGCGGGTGCTGCTGGTGTTCTGGGCCTCGTAGCGCTGCTTGACAGTGATGGCGTCCAAGTCCGGCATAAAGGCATCCAGCAGCACAGCCTGCGGATGGATCGTCAGCAGGGTCTCCAGCGCTTTGGCACCGTTCTTTTCGCAGATGGTCACTGAGACGCCCTTTTCCTCCAGAACATGGCGGCAAAGTGCAGACACCTGCGGGTCCGTGTCGGTCATTACAAATTTGATCTTTTCCATCGTCACATATCCTCCATACTTTCTGAGTTGCGCGTTGTCCGCGCATCGACCCCGTTTTGATGGGCTCCTCGTTTACAATGGAAATTTTACCATAAATTACCAGCTTTCGCAAGTGGTTCGACACGACTTTTCTCTTATTTAAGCAAACTTTCGTTCGACAGCTTTCTCTCTATTTCGCCGTATTTCGGCACAGATTTACACAATCCCTCTCGCTTTTACGCTTTTTGCACGCTTCCGGCTGCAGGGCACGGCGGTCAGGCCTTTTTCTGCTTTTTCCGGCGTTGAATTCAGGCGGCAGCGTCTGCCTTTTCCAGCATCGTTGCCGCAAAGATCGCATACCCCTTCGCAGGGTCGTTTACCAGCACATGGGTCAGCACTGCGGCAAGGCGGCCGTTCTGCACAATCGGTGAGCCGCTCATTCCCTGTACGATACCGCCCGTCTTTTCAAGCAGCGTCTGATCGGTCACGCGGATCAGCAGATTGCGGTTTGGGTCTGTTCCGGTCATGGTCACCCGCTCAATGCGCACGGCATAGGCTTTGGCGGCCGTTCCCTCCACGGTAGCCCAAAGCTCGGCGGGGCCTGTGGTGACCTCCTGCAGGTTGGCAACCTCCACGCTTTGCCCCGCTGCCGGGCCGCTGTAGCTGCCGTACACCCCCGCGGTATCGTTGGCCAGCACTCTGCCGACCGGCGATGCTGCAAACTCTCCGCGCAGCTCGCCCGGGCTGCCGGCAGCGCCGCGGACACAGCCCGTTACCGTCACCGGCACGATCTCACCGGATAGCAGTGTCAATTCCGCGCCGGTGTCGGCATCGCTGATGGAATGGCCCAGCCCGGCAAAGGTGCCGTGCAGGGGGTCGATAAAGCTGAGCGTCCCGATACCCGCCCCCGAATCCCGCACCCAGATGCCCGCCTTGTAGCAGCCGTTCTCGTCCCGAATCGGCGTCAGCACCGCCGTACATTGGCTTTCGCCGCGTCTGTAAAGCACAGTCAGCGGCGCACCGCCCGCCGCCTGTATGGCGCTGGTCAGATCATCATTGCTGCGCACCGGCTGCCCATTTGCCGAGATGATGAGATCCCCCAGCCGCAGCCCCGCCGCCTTGGCGGGATTCTCGCTGCCCAGCGCCGTGTACCGGTCGGAGAATGCCACGACCAGCGCGCCATCGGAAAACAGCTTGACCCCGAAGGGCGTACCGCACAGCTGCACCGTGCGCCGCGCCGTGGTGACTGCGCGCACCGTCTTGACAGGAACCACCCCGAACAGTGCCAGCGTAACATTGTTGCTTGTGTCGGGCGCTGTGCTGCCCGCAGGCACAGCGCCCTGTTTTTTGCGTGCAGAAAGATACGGCAGCGAAGCGATGCGCAGCTCTGCTGCCGGTTCATCGGTGTAAAGTGTATCTGGCAAAGCCGCTGCCAGCCCGGCAATGACTGCCGTTCCCAGCAGTGCCAGCAGCGCAGCCGCTGCCGCCGCCAACCGCCATTTTCTTTGCATCTGCATCCCTCACTTTGGGATAGCATGTGCAGCCAACAGGCGGATTATGTCGGCTATTCTTCACTAGACAACAAAAAACAGCGCAGATAAGCAATTACGCCCATCTGCGCTGTTATTTTTATGGTGCAGCCAACAGGACTTGAACCTGCACGTCTTGGACACTGGACCCTAAAACCAGCGCGTCTGCCAATTCCGCCATGGCTGCACAGCAGTATTAGTGTAGCAACTTTGGCGTGTTTTGTCAATGGTCTTATTCCGCAGTATCGGCCGGAATGACACCGCTTGCATCGGCGCTGACAGGGTCGGCATAAACGGCATAGCGCTGGGTCGTGTGGGTCAGGATACCGAAGGGGTAGCAGGTGTACAGGATGACGCTGGGCTCGGTTGCCCCCAGACGCACCTTGTCAATGTCGGTTTCCAGAATGACCTGCATGTCGGTCACCTGATAGGTGAAATCGCCCCAGTCGGTTTCCAGATGGATCATTGCCCCAAGCTGAACGGAGCCGAGGTCTGAAAAGTAGGTGCCCGTATGCGCACCGATCAGAACGGTGCCGTTCTCGCCGGGCAGTACGCAGTCGCTCTCTGCGCGGCAGCCGGCGCCCCGGCTGAACTGGTTCTCGCTGTCACCCCAGTAGAGCGCACAGTCCACCTTGGTGCCCTCGACCCAAATGCGGCCCAACTTATCCCCGTAGCCAACTGTATCATGCGCGGCCTGCGCGGCATCGACCTGCTCCTGCCGCTTTGCGGCGGCTGCCTCCGCTGCCAGACGCTCCGCCTCTGCGGCGCTTGCAGCCTCGCTGGCAGCGCGGGCTGCCTCCTCCTCAGCGGCCTTTGCAGCAGCCTCACTGGCTGCTGCCTGACTGGCTGCAGCGGCAGCCGCCTCGGCCTCCCTCTGCCGGTTCTTGGAGAGAACCAGCGCCGCACCGATGCCGATGCAGACCGCCAGCGCCAGTGCGCAGAGGGCAAGACATCTCGTCAGCCGGGGGTTCATGTGCGGCTCTCCCGGGCGGCAAGGTAGGCGGCAGGGCCGCTCTGGTAGAGATCGCCGCCGTGGGCATCCAGCAGAACGGTCAGCGGGAAATCCCGGACGACCAGCCTGCGCACAGCCTCGCAGCCCAGATCAGGCCATGCGATAACCTCGCAGCTCTGGACGCTGTTGGCCATAAGGGCACCGGCCCCGCCGATGGCCGCCAGATAGACTGCGCCGTTCTGCACGACTGACTGCTTGACGGCCTCGCTGCGCTTGCCTTTGCCGATCATACAGGCAAGGCCAAGATCGAGCAGCCGCGGGGTGTAGGCATCCATCCGGCCTGAGGTCGTTGGCCCGGCAGCACCGATGGCACAGCCCGGGCGCTCCGGCGTGGGGCCGACATAGTAGATTGCTGCGCCCTCGATGGGGAACGGCAGCGGCTTGCCCTGATCAAGCAGCTCCATCATGCGGGCATGGGCGGCATCGCGGGCGGTGTAGACTACACCGGACAGCAGCACGGTATCCCCGGCCCGCAGCGGTGCCAGATCCGCCTTGGAAAGCGGTGTTTGTAAAATATATTGCATCAGCGGCCCTCCTGTTCCCGCGCGCGGCGGCGCAGCTCCTTGTATTCCTCATGGTGGCGGTTGACAAATTCCAGCTCTGCCATCGTAATGTCGAGCGGCTCGGCGCGTTTGCCGTCCTCATCCAGCGGGATGTCTATGCGGGAGGCTTTTCGCTCCTGCGATGGGCGCGCCTTTTCCTCCGTTTCGTCCAGCGGAATATCAATGGTCGGTTTCGGCATCGGTCACACCTCCCGGCTGGCGCGGCGGGTCACATGGCAGCTGATGTTGACTGCGACCGGCAGGCAGGCCACATGGGTGGGCTTCTGCTCAATGGCAACGCCCAGACAGGTCGTGGCACCGCCAAAGCCCTGCGGGCCGAAGCCGGTCGCGTTGATGGCGTCCAGCAGCTCTTTTTCCAGCGCAGCGTAATACGGGTCGGCGTTCGGCTTGTCCAGCGGGCGCAGCAGCGCCTTTTTGGCAAGGGCTGCGCAATGGTCAAAGCTGCCGCCGATGCCGATGCCCAGCACAATGGGCGGGCAGGGGTTAGCCCCTGCCTGCTCCACCGTATCCAGCACGAATTTTTTCACGCCCTCCACGCCATCGGCAGGCTTGAGCATGGCAAGACGGCTCATGTTCTCACTGCCGGCGCCCTTGGGGGCAACGGTGATCTTGCAGCCGCTGCCGGGGACGAGATGCACGGTCAGGAACGCCGGCGTATTATCCCCCGTGTTGACGCGCTGCAGCGGGTCCGCTGTGATGGATTTACGCAGAAATGCCTTTTCATAGCCGCGGCGCACGCCCTCGTTGACGGCCTCCGTCAGATCGCCGCTGATGTGGGCGTCCTGCCCCAGCTCGATAAAGACACAGGCCATGCCGGTGTCCTGACAGATGGGCAGCTCCTTATCGGCTGCCACGACCAGATTTTGCTGCAGCAGACCGAGTGTCTCGCGGGCGAGCGGCCACGGCTCGGCAGCCTCAGCCTGATCGAGCGCCGCCTTCACATCGGCGGGCAGCTTTGTGTTTGCTTCGATGCAGAGTGCTTCCACCGCATCGGTGATGGCAGCAGCAGAAATTTCACGGATGCTCATACGCGCGCCACGCCGCTTTCCCGTGCAGCCTGTGCAACAGCTGCGGCTACAGCATCGGCCACACGGGGGTCGAACGCCTTGGGCAGAATGTTTTCCTCGTTCAGCTCATCGTCAGGGATGAGGCCCGCAATGGCCTTGGCGGCTGCCATCTTCATGGCGGGGTTGATGTCCCGGGCGCGGACCGAGAGCGCACCCTTGAAGATGCCGGGGAACGCCAGCACATTGTTGACCTGATTCGGGAAGTCGGAGCGGCCGGTGCCGATGACCCGGACGCCCGCCTGCTTGGCGAGGTCAGGCATAATCTCGGGCGTGGGGTTGGCCATGGCAAAGACGATGGCATCCTTTGCCATTGTGGCGGCCAGCTCGGGGGTAAGTGCCCCCGCAATGGAGGTGCCGATAAAGATGTCCGCGTCCCGTATGGCCTCTGCCAGACCGCCGGACAGCTTTTCGGGGTTTGTTTCCTCGGCCAGCTTGCCCTTGTGACCCTCCAGCCCGGCGGGGCGGCCGGGCAGCAGGATGCCATGCTCATCGACCGCGATGATGTTTCTGGCACCCGCGACCTGCAGCATGTGGATGATGGCCGTACCGGCGGCGCCGGGGCCGTTCTGGACGATCTTGACATCCTCGATGCGCTTGCCAACGACCTTCAGGGCGTTGAGCACACCTGCCAGCACGATAATAGCGGTGCCGTGCTGATCGTCATGGAACACGGGGATATCAAGATCGCGTTCAAGCTCTGCCTCGATCTCAAAGCACTCCGGGCTGCGGATATCCTCAAGGTTGATGCCGCCGAAGGTCGGCGCAATGGCCTTGACCGCTGCGATGACCTCCTCCTTTGTCTTGGCGTTCAGGCAGATGGGGAACGCATCGACACCGCCGAACTCCTTGAACAGGACGCACTTGCCCTCCATGACCGGCAAACCGGCCTCGGGGCCGATATTGCCAAGCCCCAGCACGGCAGTGCCGTTGGTGACCACGGCCACGGTGCGGCCTTTCATCGTGTAGGTGTATACATCGTCAGGATTCGCCTTGATCTTGCGGCAGGGCTCAGCCACGCCGGGGGTGTAGGCAGTGGACAGCGCATCGCGGTCCTTACATTCGCAAAGGCTCTGTACGGCGATCTTGCCGGGGAATTTGCTGTGGAGTTCAAGCGCTGCTTTGTTATAGTCCATGGGGATACCTTTCCTTACTATATAATTTTACTTTCCGTAATGGTGCTCGGTAGGGGCCGGACATGTCCGGCCCGCAGCCTTGCCGCCAAATCGCTATGGATTTTATGTTGAGGGCAGGGCATGCCCTGCCCCTACAGAGTTACTTCTTTTATTCATGGTGTACCGGCGCATAGTCCGGTTCCAGTTTTATGACACAGAAATGATCCGGCCATTTTTCCTGCACGGAATTGCGCAGGGCGCTGACAAGCCTGACACCGCGGTGCTGCTTGTCGGTCATGTACTCGGCAGGCACGGCGCAGTCAAAGATTACATTGGTATGGGTCGGGCCGGGCACAATGCGCAGGTCGTGAATGTTTGCCAGAGGCTCAAGCTTGCGGATCTCCTGCTGCAAGAACGCCTTCAGCTCGTCCGCATGGGGGTCGCCGGTCACGACCGGGTCAAAGTGTATCGTGGCAATCAGGCCGTCCTGCACCAGCAGGTCGCGCTCAATGCGGTCAATGACATCATGGCTGTGCATGACATCATCCTTGGAATCCATTTCCAGATGGAAGCTGACCAACCGGCTGCCGGGGCCGTAATCGTGGATCATCAGATCGTGTACGCCCAGCACACCGGGGTAGCTCATTGCCTTTTTTTCGATATGCTCGACCAGCTCCGGGTCGGGTGCCGCACCGAGCAGCGGGTTGATGGTATCGCGCACAAGTGCAGCGCCGCTGTACAGGATGAACGCCGCCACGCCAAGGCCCATCAAACCGTCCAGACGGGTAAAGCCAGACAGCTTTGTCAGCACTGTGGCAGCAAGGACTGCGGCTGTGGTGATGACATCGTTGCGGGCATCGGCGGCGGTGGCCAGCAGGGTCTCAGACTCGATGTCCGTGCCGATTTTGTGGTTGAGCCTTGCCATCCAGAGCTTGACAAGGATGGAGGCCGCCAGCACCGCGACCATGACCCAGTTGAAGTCCACGGCCGTGGGGTGCAGCACCTTTGCAAAGCTCTCCTTCAGCAGCTCAACGCCGATGACGAGGATCATGACCGAGACGGCCAGCCCGGCCAGATACTCATACCGGGCGTGGCCGTAGGGATGCTCTGAGTCGGCCGGGCGCGCGCCAAGCTTAAAGCCAAGCAGGCTGACGATGTTGGAGCTTGCATCAGACAGGTTGTTCATACCATCGGCGGTCACGGCCACACTGCCGGTCAATACGCCGACAGCGATCTTGCCGCCCGCCAAAAGCAGGTTGCATACCACGCTGACGATGCAGGCCAGATTGCCGTAGGCCGTGCGGACGGCGCGGTCCTCGGTCTTTTCATGGTTTTTGATAAAGGTTTTTATCAGAAATTGTATCAAACAGGAACGCCCCTTTTTAGAAAACGGCAGACCGTGTCAGGGTCTGCCGTTTGTATGGATAGTATTGATCGGGCGCGATTTAGTCGCGGACGATGCAGGCGTCGCGCTCGGGTCCGACAGAGATGTACTTGATCTTGCAGCCGACCAGCTCCTCCAGACGCTTTACATAGTCCTGAGCAGCCTTGGGCAGATCCTCAAACTTGCGCACACCGGTGATGTCGCAGTGCCAGCCGGGCACGGTCTCCACAACAGGCTGGGCATCGTCCAGCGTCTTGCCCATCGGGAAACGGGTCGTGGTGGTGCCGTCGGTCAGCTTGTAGGCAGTGACGATGGGCACCTGCTCCATATAGTCGAGGACATCAAGCAGGGTCAGGGCCAGCTCATCGCAGCCCTGGCACTGTACGCCGTAGCGGCTTGCCACAGCGTCAAACGGGCCAACGCGGCGGGGACGGCCCGTGGCAGCGCCGTACTCATGGCCGTGCTCACGCAGGACATCCTTTTCCGCCTCGGTCATAGCCAGCTCGGTGGTGAAGGGACCCTCACCGACACAGGAGGAGTAAGCCTTCATGATGCCGATGGAGAGGTTCAGCTTATGGCCCGGGATGCCGGCGCCGATGGGGGCGTAGGCGGACACGGTGTTGGAGGAGGATGTGTAAGGATAGATGCCGAAGTCGATGTCGCGCAGCGCGCCGAGCTGGGCCTCGAACATGATCTTCTTGCCCTCGCGGTCGGCCTTGTCGAGATAGTCGCCCACATCGCAGATGTAGGGGGCAAACAGCTTGGAATATTTCTCGCACCATGCCCACATCTCGTCAACGCTGACGGGCTTCTGGCCGTAGATCTTCTCCATGGTCAGGTTCTTGGACTCAACGATCGTCTCCAGGCGCTTCTTGACGCCGGCGTCCATGTGGACGAGGTCGCCCATGCGCAGGGTCTTTTTCATGTATTTATCGCCGTAGCTGTAGGCGATGCCGCGCTTGGTGGAGCCGAACTGAGCGCCGGTCTTGGACAGGCGCTCCTCCTCCAGACCGTCCTGTGCCACATGGAAGGGCATGGTGATGGTCGCGCGGTCGGAGATCTTCAGGTTTTTGGGGCTGATCTCAACACCCTTCTCGGTCAGGGAGGCGATTTCCTTCTCGAGGTGCTCGGGGTCGATGACCATGCCGCCGCCCATAACGCAGACAACGTCGGGGCGCAGAATGCCGGAGGGAATCAGGTTCAAGACGAATTTGCCGCGCTCGTTCTTGACGGTGTGGCCTGCATTGTCGCCGCCCTGATAGCGCGCAACAATGTCATAGTTCTGGCTGAGCAGGTCGACCATGCGGCCCTTGCCCTCGTCGCCCCAGTTGATACCGGTAATGGAAGTAAGCATACGTTTCTACCTCTTTTGTAAGTAAATAGGCATTTCAGCCTTTTCCGGAATCCCCGGGATCCGCTGCCGTTTTCTATTATAACATAGCCGTCAAGGGATTGCTATAGCCTTTTTGTACAAGATTTCGCGGCAGCGTTTTCCGGCGGCGGGGTTTTCATCAGATTTTCATTTTACTTTTTCAAAAAAGAGTGTATAATGTTGTGGTATGCAATTTTATAAAGAAACAGGAGATACCCATGAAACTGACTCATATCCATCGTCTGACGGCCCTTGGTCTGGCTGTCGGCATGACCGCTGCCCTGACCGCCTGCGGCAAGGGCAAGGACGAGGCAGCTGCCTCCACCGCTGAGACGGCTGCAACCTCCGACACCGCCGCCACCGGCGAGACCGCCGATGATTCCGCCTACGCTTATCTGGCTGACTTCAGCTTTTCCGATGCGTTTGATGAGAACGGCTACCTCAAGGGCGTGACCGCTGCCGACTATGTAAATCTGCCCGATGACTACGCCGACATCACGATCAGCGCCGATCTCGGTCAGGTCAGTGAGGACGACATCACCAACTATATCAATACGAATGTTCTTGCCAGCTTTGCCACCGACACGCAGGTCACCGACCGCGCCGCGGCGGACGGCGATACCGTCAACATCGACTATGTGGGTCGCATCGACGGCGTTGCCTTTGACGGCGGCGACAGTCAGGGCAACGGCTACGACCTGACCCTCGGCAGCGGTACCTTTATCGACGGCTTTGAGGATCAGATCGTCGGCCACACCCCCGGCGAGACCTTTGATGTCACCGTCACCTTCCCCGAAAACTACGGCAACGCGGACCTGAGCGGCAAGGAGGCTGTCTTTGAGACGACCCTGCACTACATCAAGGAGTCCGTCACCCCGGAGCTGACCGACGACTGGGTGAAGGAGAATCTCTCCGCCACGATGAACCTGAACAACATTGACGAGCTGAAGGCGTTTGTCAAGAGCACGATGCTCTATGACAATCAGTCCAGCGAGGTCTACTCCGCCCTGCACGATAAGGTCAGCTACACCGATGAGCTGCCCCAAATCGCGCTGGACTACTACCGCGATGTGCTGCTGTACCGCATCTACACCTACGCGCAGAACTACGGCACCACCATGGACGCCCTGCTTGCCTCCGGCATGATGGGCAGCAGCTATGACAATGTGGACGCCTACCTCAAGGATGCGCACGACAGCATCCGCTCCATCACCCAGCAGGCCTTGCTCATGCAGGCCGTGGCCGAGAAGATGGGCTTCCGCTGCGACACCGCAACGATGAACGCCGATTTCGGCCGCTACTACGGCACGACCGACCCCACCCAGTATGTGACCGCCTATGGCGAGAACTATGTCAAGATGAATGTGCTGCAGAGCGATGTGATGCAGAACCTCATCGACAATGTCAAATATGAGTAAGCGGTTTTGACCGCCCCATGCCCCCGACACCCGCCGGGGGCATTTTTCTTGCTTTTTGCCGCAAAAGTCTATATAATAGTACCATCCAAACGGGCCGGCACCGCCGCCGCACCCGGATTCTGAGTTAGTAAGGAGTCTTCTCCCATGCCGCTGATCATCCCGAAAAACCTGCCCGCCTATGACGAGCTGCAGCAGGAAAATGTCTTTGTCATGCACCAGGAGCGCGCCATGAGCCAGCATATCCGCCCGCTGCGCATCCTGATCCTCAACCTGATGCCGACCAAGATCGTGACAGAGACCCAGCTGGCCCGCCTGCTGGCAAACAGCCCGCTGCAGGTGCAGGTCACCTTTTTGCAGACTGCCACCCACAGCACGACCCACACCGCACCCGAGCATATGAAGGCTTTTTACAAGACCTTTGATGAGATCCGGAACGAGCGTTTTGACGGCATGATCATCACCGGCGCCCCCATTGAGGATCTGGACTATGAGGCTGTGGACTACTGGGACGAGCTTTGCCGGATCATGGACTACACCAAGGAAAATGTCTACTCGACAATCCACCTTTGCTGGGGTGCGCTGGCGGGCCTGTACTACCATTTTGGCATCCCCAAGGTGCATCTGGACAAAAAGATGTTCGGCGTGTTTGAGCATCGCGTCACCCGCCCGTCCAACCCGCTGGTGCGCGGCTTTGATGAGGTGTTCTATGCCCCGCACAGCCGCTGGGCCGGGCTGGACCGCGCCGCCATTGATGCCTGCGGTGATCTGCGCATTCTGGCCGAGAGCGATACGGCAGGCCCGATGCTGCTCTCGACCGAGTCGGGGCGGCAGATTTTTGTCATCGGCCACCCCGAGTATGACAAGTACACGCTGGACAAGGAATACAAGCGCGATGTGAAGGCCGGTAAGCCCATCAACATTCCCTGCAACTACTATCCCGAGGATGACCCGGACCGCGACCCGCTGTTCCGCTGGCGCGCCCACGGCTACCTGCTCTACACAAACTGGCTCAACTACTATGTGTATCAGGATACGCCGTATGACCTGACCCATCTGGAAGCATTGGAGAAATAATTATGCCGAAAATCAGCGCCTGTATTGTGGCGTACTGTGATTATGAGGAGGTATGCGCCGCGGTGCGCAGCATTCTGCAGCATACCCCCGCCCCTGATTTTGCCCTGTATGTGGTCGATAACGGCAGCCCTGACGGCTGCGGCCAACGGCTGGCTGAGACTGATTTTGGCGATGCCCGCGTGACCGTTCTGCCGCTGGCGCAGAATCTCGGCTTCGGCAAGGGTCACAACGCGGTCATCCCGCAGCTGGACAGTGCGGTGCATTTCATCCTGAACCCGGACATTCTTTTGACCGAGGATGTGCTTGAGCCGATGGCCGACTGGCTGCTGGCCCGGAAGGGCGCTGCCATGGCCACGCCGCAGCTGCGCTATCCGGACGGACGGCTGCAGCACCTGCCCCGCCGCAAGCCCACCCCCTGGCTGCTGCTGGCGCGCCAGCTGGCCCCGCGCTTTGGCGGCTGCTTTGCCAAGGCCGATGACCACTACACGATGCAGGACGAGGACCTGAGCGCGCCGCGCCGCATCGAATTCTGCACCGGCAGCTTTATGGCAGTGCGCACCGATGTTTTTAAGGAGATCGGCGGCTTTGACCCCGCGTATTTCATGTATGTGGAGGACGCCGACCTGACCCAGAAGGTGCTGCAGAAGGGCACCGTCTGGCTGGCCCCGCAGTTTTCCGCCATCCACGCATGGCACCGCGCCCCGATGCGCGATGCAGGCAAGTTCAAGATGCAGCTTGTCAGCATGGGGCGGTATTTCAAAAAGTGGGGCTGCGGGAAAGGCAAGGTTTGATACCAGCATTGCAAAACAAATGAAAATTGTGCAACCACCCGTTTTTGCGGGTGGTTGTAGTTTTTTTGCGCGGCTATTGTGACATTTCCTGCCGTGCGGCCGTTTAGTGGGTACAAGGCCTTGAATCAGAAAGGAAGAATCACAACGCCATGGAGGATAACAGAATCATAGATGCCCTGCTGGCAGAACCCGAAACGGGGCTGCAGTTGTTGCTGACACAGTACGGCGGGCTGATCCATACCGTCATTTGCCGTATTCTGCCCAACAACCCGCAGGATGCCGAGGAGTGCGCCGCCGATGTTCTGGTGGCAGCATGGAAACACGCAGCCGAATTTAAGCAGCAAAACCGTCTGCTGCGCGCCTGGCTGTGCGTGACGGCGCGCAATGCAGCCATCGACCGTTGGCGGGCGCTGCGGCCCCGACAACAGGAATGTGAGCTGAACGACGAACTGGCGCAGGACTGGATGACCGAGCGCCGCTCCACCGAGGCGGAGGAACTGATTGCCCAACTGCTGACCGAACTGCCGGAACCGGACAGGGAGATATTTTTCCGCCGCTATTATTACAGGGAGTCCTGCCGCGAAATCGGCCGCAGGCTGAACATGCAGGAACATACCGTCAATGTCCGACTTTCCCGCGGGCGCGAAAAGCTGCGCAAACAGTTTGCCGCGCTGCGCAATACTTATTAAGAGGGGGCTGCAACTTATGCGTAACTATACAGAAAACGCTGATTCCCTGTTGGAACAGTATCCCACAAAAACCGTGCCGCTGAGCAAGCAGGAAGAAAAGCGCATCTATGACATGGCGCTGAAAAAAATAGAGAAAGCGGGCAGCTATACGCCGCCTAAGCTGAAAAAGCACCGCCGTGTACCCGTGTGCGTGGCCGCTGCCGTGGCTGCCACCTGCGTGCTCTCGGCAGGCATTGCCGCAGCGCCGTATATCAAGGAACTGGCCGGCGGGAAAATCGGGTTTTTCACCGATGCCAAATCGCAGGCACAGGTGCAGAATGTGCTGGACGCCCCGCGCGGTGAGTATGGCGGGCAGCAGTCTGACACCGAAGCCCACAACACGGAAATCGGTCAGACGCAGACGCTGGACGGCGTCAACTACACGCTGGATAAAGTGTCCATGGACGCCGCCACGCTGGATTGCTTCTTTACTGTAAGCGGTGAGAATGTGGTGTCGAAATTTCTGGACGCCGACAGTATCTACCCCGAATGGGAACAGCTCAGCAGCAATACGCCGTGGATGGCGGCGCAAATCAACGGCGGCGAGGAAATTTACACGATGCAAAGTGATTTCTACCGGCAAGGTGACGATACCTTCCGGCTGTGGCTGCACTACCAGCTGCCGGAGGAGCCGCAGGGCGATACCGTTATGCTGCGCCTGCTCGATTCCCACGCTGCTGCGGGCGAACCGGGGCTTAACTACACGATGGAGCTGAACGGCGAGCAGGTGCGTGCCGGGGCGCGCCGCGTTGCGCCGACGGTGCTGGATTTCGGCATTGCCGATGCCCTGCTGGGCGAAAACCCCATCACGCTGGACAGCCTGTGTTTCGGCACCGGCAGCGGCAGCCTTGTGAAACATTCCGAGGCAGATGAGAAATTCGCCGAAACGCATCCCAATGGTGTGGTAAGCGAGGATGAGGAAAAGAAGCTGCGTGGCGAGGATGCAGACAACCCTGTGATCTTCAACGGCGGAATAATCCTGACCGACGATACCGGGCGCGAGCTTCTGCCCAGCTACCCGGACGGCGTGTCCGGCGGTGCCGTTGCCTATACCGTGCCTGACCAAAACGCCCAAAGCATCACCTTTACCCCCGTGTACCACAGCGGTGTGTACGAATACGAGGACCGCACCGTGACCGTGGACGAAATGCAGCAGGGCGTGAAAATTGCCACCAGCGATGCGGGCGGCTACACCCTGCAGAACTTTGCCGTGCAGGGGCGGGCACTGACGTGGCAGATGGTACCCTACGGCTATGCGCAGAGCTGTGAGCTGACGCCGCAGGACGAGGAATATATCGACACGAACACCAATTCCTATGCCATGCGCAGCAGCACGGTGGACCCGACCACCGGCATCATCAGCTGCCGCATCGACTACTACACCGCTGACCCGGCGCAGGTAGCAAAAATCAGCGAGTTCCGGTATCTGTTCGGCAGCGGATACCATGCGGACGAAAGCCGTGCCGTCACGCTGCCGTTGCAATAAAGAAAGTCACCCTTGACAAACCTGTTGGTAGTGTGGTACAGTAACACTATGCAAGGCCGCCGACCGACGGAATAGCGTGGGGTTTACCACGGGGGACGCGGCATAACAGCTTGCTTTTTAAGCCGACCGTCTGGGCTGCATACACTGGTGTATGGTGTGTGCAGCCCATTTTTGTTTAATATGGAGGTATCGTTATGCTGAGCGACATCGAAATTGCACAGGCCGCCGAAATGAAGCCCATCACGGAGATTGCGGGCAAGCTGGGCCTGCAGGGCGAGGACATTATCCCTTACGGCCATTATAAGGCCAAGCTCAACCATAAGCTGGCCAAAAGCGACAAGCCCGAGGGCAAGCTGATTCTCGTCACCGCCATCAGCCCCACGCCCGCCGGTGAGGGCAAGACCACGACCAGCGTGGGTCTGGCCGATGCCATGAATGCCCTTGGCAAAAAGACGATGCTCTGCCTGCGTGAGCCCTCTCTGGGCCCCGTGTTTGGCATTAAGGGCGGCGCGGCCGGCGGCGGCTATGCACAGGTCGTGCCCATGGAGGACATCAACCTGCATTTCACCGGTGACATCCACGCCATCGGCACCGCCAACAACCTGCTGGCCGCCATGATCGACAACTCGATCCAGCAGGGCAACCCGCTGAACATCGACCCCCGCCGCATCACATGGAAGCGCTGCATGGACATGAA
>ERZ827108.1630-NODE-1630-length-28248-cov-3.453730_pt1 | contig 28248 bp, 19 predicted proteins | sample MGYA00519921_ERZ827108 | MGnify/ENA primary metagenome ERZ827108 (study PRJEB31778, sample SAMEA3449258) | human gut metagenome | biome: human gut; feature: human-associated habitat; material: faeces | place: United Kingdom | collected 2010/2012 ...
GCGGGCGCACCAAAGGGCTTTCCGCTCGCCCTTTGGAAACCTTCGGGCACCGAAGGTGGCGGAACCCCATAGGACGACAAATTCCAACCCGCGCCGTAGTCAGCGCGTCCAGCCCCGGCGGGATTGCCTTACAAGGAAGTTGTTGTTTGCCGCTGCAAGGAATGGGCTTTCCGCCTCCCTCTGCCCTTTGGGCCCTTTCATTCTCTTTCTCTTAAATCCGCATCCTGCAGCAGCACTGTCTTTTCCCCAACGCTGACGAAACCCAGCCGGTGCAGGGGACGGGTGCAAAGCACGTAAAACAGCTTGGCATAGAAACGCTCGTCGGGATAGCTGGCCGCTTCCGCGTCGGCAATGAGTACACAGTCAAATTCCAATCCCTTGACAATGGAGGCGTCCATGACCTGTACGCCGCCCTGAAAGCTATCGTCCCCCTGACGCACCAGCTTTGCATCGCATCCAAGATTCACCAGCGCTTTTTGCAGTTGAACGGCGGCCTTGCCGGTCTTGATGATGACGGCGATGTTCTCAAATCCCTCGCCCTGCCAGCTACGGATGGCACGCGCTGCGGCGGCAGGGCGTTCTTTTGGGGCTTTTACCGAAAGAAGGAAGGGCTTTTCGCCGTGACGCTCCACCGGACGGGCCGCGCCTTCGCCCGCCACGAGGTGCCGGGCAATGACGGAGAAGGCCGTCTCCATGATCTCCACCGTACTGCGGTAGGCAGTTCCCAGCCGGGTGACGGTCACTGGCTTTTCGAAAATGCCAGCGCTCAGATCCTCCCAGCTGCGGATACCCTCGTCGCCGTAAATGCCCTGACACAGATCGCCTACCAGCGTAAAGGCGTCCGTGTGGGTAAGTTCCCGCAGCACACGTACCTCCAGCGGGGAAACGTCCTGTGCTTCGTCCACCACCACCTGACGGATGCTCAGCCGGGCAAGGCCATAAAGCCCCTGCGCCAAAATCAGCAGAGCGGGCAGATCTTCGGCCTGTGCCTGCTTCTTAGCCAACGCCGGACGGGTAGCCTCCAGCACCGGCTCGTTGGCGGGCTCCTTTTCCGCCATCCATTCCCAGAAAGCGCCGTAGACGTTCAAAAGCTCCATGGAACCCCAAAGACCGTCGAACTCCTTGAGAAAGGCTTTCTGCCGGTCTTTCAGTTCCTGAATGCGCTGATCCCGGGTGTCATAATACAGCCGCGCCCGGGCCCGGCGGCCGGGGCAGTCCGCTACGGTGCGCATGAGCTTCTGCACCATTTCATCCACCTTGCGTTCCAAGGCCGCCTGCGTTTCCTCGCAGACGCGGGCAAGTCGCTTCTTCATCACCTTGCAGACTTCCTGCACCCGGCCTTCCAGCGGGAAATGCCGAAATTCCTTCCAGAAATACCGCTCGATCTCCTCGCGGGTCATCAGCGTTCGGCTCAGAAATTTCACGTCTTCCTTTGGCAGACAGCGGCGCTCCCACACCGTCAGAAATTCCGCCAGCTCCGCCCGGAGAGACAGCGCACCCTTGCGGCGCAGCACGTTGTCCAGCGCATCCCGCTGACGTTTGTCCATCTGCAGCCGCTCCGACAGACGGGCGCTGTCCATCAGCTTGGGCATCCGCTTGCCCATCAGCATCCGGCACAGACCGGGAAAGGTGGTCTGCCGCACGTCATCCACACCCAGATCGGGCAGAACTCGGCTGATGTAGCTCAAAAACAGCGGGTTGGGAGCCAGAATCAGCATTTGCTGGGGCAGCACCGTTTTTTGCAGCTGATACAGCAGCCAGGCCATGCGATGCAGGGCGATGGTGGTCTTGCCGCTGCCCGCTACGCCCTGTACGCACAGGGGCGAAAACGCGTCGAAGCGGATCACTGTGTTCTGCTCCGCCTGAATGGTGGTGACCACTTCCCGCAGACGGGCGGAAGTTATCTGGCTCAACGCGTCAGTCAGGTATTTTTCCTGCCCGGCCAGCCCAGTGTCCTGCATGTCCTCCAGCTGCCCGTCCGAAATGGTGAACATGCGCTTCAGACTCAGCTCGCCCTCGACCTTGCCGTCGGGCGCTTCGTAGCTGACCCGCCCGATCTGCCCGGAATAGTACAGGTTGGCCACCGGACTGCGCCAGTCCGCCACACGCACCTGATAAGAAGGCGTTTCCAGCACGCCCCAACGGCCCAGATAGATGGAGCTTTTTTCCCCGTCCTTCAAGTGGCCCAGTACCGGCGCGCCTGGGTTCGGGGTGAAGTCCAGCCGGGCGAAATAGGGCTGACGGCTGCTCAGACGCAGCTGGTGCAGACTGCGCAGCTTGTTCTTGATGATGAACTGCTGCACCGCCGCGTCCGTGCTGCCGTCGTCCAGCACCTGGATCAGCCGGTCGTTGCCGTCCACAATACCCAGATCGTTTTCCAGCTTTTTCCGTTCGTTCACGACGATCTGCAGTGTTTCAGCCAGATGTTGTTTTTCGGTTGTCCATTCTTGAGAAGAAAGCGTAGCCGTTTCCATAAAGAGATTTACCTCCGCATCTTTGATAGGATGCAGCGCTCTCCATTCATGGGCGGTTCGCAGCCGCGCCCGGCGGGCAGAAAGCCGCGCTGGATAGGGACGCGGGCGGCGCTCAGCGGAAAAAAGAGATGCAAGGGGTCGCCGGGAAACGAAAAACGACCGCCTTCTTTGGCGGAAGCTGTTTTCGGCAAACATGCGGCGACGCAGAGGTTTTCTCCTTCAGTCAACAAAGGGACAAATAGTATAGCACTTCTGGCCAGATGAGACAAGTGCTATTTTTGCCGGACAAATAGCGAAAATCGTCATTGCCTTTTGCCTTCGGATGATGTAATGTATTATTGAAAAAGTCATTTCTGCAAGGAGGAACGTTTATGACGGAATATCGCGTCGCAAGGCCGGAGGAACAGGCTGCGCTGACGTTTTTCGGCAGCATGGTTTTTTCCATGGACGGCGAAAAAACGGATTTTGAGACCCTGATCCCCAAGGAGTACGCCAAAGAACGGAGCTGCGCGGAACACCATCTGCTGGCGGTGAACGAGCAGGGCATTCGCGGCATGATCGCCACTTTGCCCGGCGTGATGCACGTAGGGGAGCTTGAACTGAAGACCGGCTACGTGGGCACGGTCAGCGTTCATCCCCAGGCCCGGGGCGAGGGCCACATGAAAAAGCTGATGGAGCTGTCCCTGACCCGGATGCGGGAAAACGGGACGGATATTTCCATGCTGGGCGGTCGGCGGCAGCGGTACGCCTATTTCGGCTATGAATCGGGCGGGCTGGAATACCACGCCGACTTCCGTCCCTATACCGTCCGACAAGCCATGGCGGAGGTGGATGCGGAAGGATTTTCCTTCACGCCCGTCCAGCCCGGCAGCGAGGAAGAAGCCCTTGCACTGAAGCTGCAGGAAAGTCAGCCCTGCTGGGTGGATCGGAAGCCCTTCGGCTTTGCCGCCGCTGCCGCGTCCTACACCTGCGGCGCGTGGGCGGCCCGGAAGGACGGACAATTTGCCGGGTATCTGGTGGCCAATGGGGAAAAAACCTCGGTCTCCGAGCTGGTGGCACAGGAGGGCTTCGGGCCGGACGCACTGGTAAAGGCGTGGTTCCTGCAAAACGGGCTGGAACGTCTCACTGTGACCATTCCCGGCTGGAACCGCCCGCTGCTGGTCTGCCTGAGCCGATATGCCGAGGGCATGAATCTGACCCCCTGCGAGAAGATTCACATTCTGCGTTACCGTCCCGTGATCGAAGCGCTGCTGACCCTCAAGGGACGCTATACGCCGCTGGCGGACGGCGAATTGACGCTGGAAGCGGACGGCCAGACCGTTACCGTAACGGTGAAGAACGGTGCGGTTTGCGTGACGGACGGCGGCGAGGATCCGTGGAAACTGACCCATCGGGAAATCCACGAGCTGCTTTTGAGCCCCTTTGCGCTTGATCTGCAGGATCGCGCGCCCCGGGGATGGTTCCCCCTGCCGTGGCATACGCCCGTGGCGGACACCTTCTGACCGCTGACAGGAAATAAACGATTTGTTATATTTTGAAAACTAGATAAAACAGTTATTTCAGGAAAAGACGTTATATTAGTGAAAACTCGGAAAGAGGGAGATCCTATGGCTAAGACCATCATGGCGGTGGGGGCGCACATTGGTGATGCACAGTTGACCTGCGGAATGCTGCTGGCCAAACAGGCCATGCAGGGCGACCGGGTCGTGATCGTCGACCTGACGGCGGGAGAGCGCGGTACGCCCGCCGGATGGACCACCCCGGACTTTCGTAAGTACAATGTGGAATGCGCGGCAAAGTTTGCGGAAAAGATCGGCGGCGAATCCATCGTGCTGGATACGCCCGACGGCGAGCTGTACGATACCAAAGAGCAGGAACTGGCGCTGGCGACCCTGATGCGCAAATATCAGGTCAATGCCGTGCTGTACCACTGGAAAAACAGTATGCACAAGGATCATATGGCCGCCAGCCGCATCACCGACAACGCCATTTTCTATGCGTCGCTGCCCACCTTCGAACACGAACTGCCCCGGGCGCCCATCACCAAATTTTTGTACGCCGAAAACTGGGAGGACGCGGACGGCTTCAAGCCCTACTATTATTTCGATGTGACGGAGGCCTTTCCCGTGTGGAGGGAGGCCATTAAGGAGCTTTGGCTGGCGGAGCATTCCACCAGCTTCAAGTACCTGCGCTATTACGAGGCTTTGAGCGTGGTGCGGGGCGCAAAGATCCGCGTGGATCACGCCACCTGCTTCGGCATCGAGGATTATGCCAAGCGTCAGATTCTGGATCGGCTGTAAGGGCCGGAGCAAGGAGAAAATACGATGATCGATGAAAGAATGAAGCTGCTGGCGGGTCAGCGTCTGGTAGCGGGCTTTGAGGGCTACACGGTTCCCGAATCCTTTCAGAAATTGATCCGGGACTGCAAGATCGGCAATGTGATCCTGTTCCGCCGCAATATTCAGAGCGCGGAGCAGCTGCGGGAGCTGTGCGTGTTCCTGCACTGCCTGATCCGCATGGAGACGGGTTTGCCGCCCATGATCCTGCTGGATGAAGAAGGCGGCACGGTGTCCCGTCTGGGCGAGCTGGGTTCTGTTTCGCCCAGTGCTATGGCGCAGGGTGCCACCGGCGACCCGGAAAATGCTTTTCGCGTGGGCCGCATGATCGGTCAGGAGCTTCGGGCCGTGGGCGTGAATTTCAACTGCGCGCCCATTCTGGACTGCAACACCAACCCGAAAAACCCGGTCATCGGCGTGCGCTCCTTCGGCGGCGACCCGGAGAAGGTAGCGGACTTCGGCGCGGCTTATGCCCGCGGCCTGCGGGAGGCGGGCGTGATCGCCTGCGGCAAGCATTTCCCCGGCCATGGCGACACGGAAACGGACAGTCATCTGGGGCTGCCCGTGGTGAACAAGTCTCTGGAAGAAATCGAACGGGTGGAGCTGGTCAGCTTTCGCCGGGCGATTGAGGAAAAGATCGACGCACTGATGACCGCCCATGTGGTCTTCCCGGCGCTGGAGCCGGAGCGTATTCCCTCCACCGTTTCCCGGAAGGTCATGACCGGCCTTCTGCGGGAGAAAATGGGCTTTGAGGGCCTGATCGTCACCGATTGCATGGAGATGGACGCGATCAAGCGTCAGTTCGGCTCAGCCCGCGGCGCGCTGATGGCCCTGCAGGCGGGCGTGGATATGACGCTGATCTGCCACACCGAGACCTTCCAGCGGGAGGCGGCGGAACTGATCGTGGAGGCCATGCAGGACGGGCGGCTATCGATGAAAGAAGCGCAGGAATCCTACCGCCGCATTGCCGACGTGAAGCGCCGCAAGGCTGTCCTGCCTCTGACGGACCCGGCAGTGATCGGCTGCCCCGAACACCGGTCCATTGCGGAAAGCATTTTGCGGCAGGCCGTGAAGGTGCTGTACGCCCCGGCAGGAAAGCCCCTGCCCGCCATGGACGAAAACACGCTGTTCTTCGGCTGCAGCAACCGGGCCGCTTCTTATGCCAGCGACCAGCTGGCCCTGTGCGGCCCCGAACGGCTGGCAAGGCATTTCGGCGGAACCTTCGGAGGGCTTCTTTTGGACGAAGCGGGCTTTCACTCCTGCCAAGGCCGCACGGTGGTGGCCTGTCTGAGCCCCCAGCCCGATCTGCCCCGGGTGATGGAGCAGGTCAGGACGCTGGCCGCGTCCGGCGCACAGGTGATCGCCGCCGCCATGGCGACGCCCTATTGTCTGGACGAACTGCCGGACAACGTATGGAAAACCGCCGTTTATCAGTATGACGAGCTGGGCCTTGCCCGGCTGCAGGAGCTGCTGGAAAACGGAAAATAATCAGACCCATCCTTTCGTGGAATGAGGAAATATGGATTATCTGCGGAAAAATTACGCTTAGCATCTAAAAAACGCGGCCATTCTGTTCCCCGGGGAAGCCCATCGCACCAAGGAAGCGGCGGCCGCTCCGGGCAAGGTGGAAAAAGCCGTCTGCAAAGTGCTTTGGAAGAAATAAAGGGCTTTATAGCCGAAAAATTCCCACAGCAAAAACTACCAATGAAAAAAGGAACGCGTCAGCGTTCCCTTTTCTTTATGCTCGGGGGTTATTATTATCCCTCGTAGTGAAGCGCCTCAATGGGCTTGAGCTTGCTGGCTTTGTTGGCGGGGTACAGACCGAACACCACGCCGATGAGGACGGAAAATCCGATGGCCATCCACGCAACGTTGATGGGAACGGTCAGGGTCATATCGAGAATCGGCCCCAGAATTTTGACCAATCCTACCGAGAGCGCCAGCCCCAGCAGACCGCCCATCAGGCTGACCACCAGCGCTTCGATCAGAAACTCCATCAGGATGTTGCCCCGGGCTGCGCCGATCGCCTTGCGAATGCCGATCTCCCGGGTACGCTCGCTGACGCTGACCAGCATGATGTTCATAATGCCGATGCCGCCCACCAGCAGGGAAATGCCCGCAATGCCGCCCAGCATCAGGGAAAGGGTGGCGGTGGTGTCGCTCAGGGTGGAGAGCATCTCCGTCTGATTGTATACGCTGTACTGGGTGCCGAAGGAACGGGTGTTGTAGTTCTCAAAGGCCTTTTCCAGATAGGCTTCCACCGCCGCCTGCGCCGCCGTTACCTGCTCGGAAGAGGCGGCGGAGACGTAGAAGCTGGAAATGCCCGTGGAGTTGGAGAGCCGCTGGGCCAGCGTGTAGGGGATCAGAATCTGGTTGTCGTTGCTGCCGCTGGCGCTTTCCCCGTTGGTCGCCAGCACGCCGATCACGGTCATGGTGTAGCCGCTGAGGGTGAAGGTCTCGCCGACGGCATGGGTGGTGCCGTACATTTCGCTGGCGGCTTCCGCGCCGATGACGGCCACAAAACTGCGGTTGTCGATGTCCGGCTGGGTCAGAAAGCGCCCTTCGGCGACCGTCCAGCTGCGGATGTGCTCATACCCGGGCGCTGTGCCCTGCACCACGCCGTCGTCGTAGGTGTTGGAGCCGGCCTTGACCGTGCCGCTGGCGCTGGTCAGCGGCGCGATATAGGCGATGGCGTCGTTTTCCGCCAGCTCGTACAGCCCGTCGGCGGTCACAGGGTTCATCCGCCGGGCGTTGATGGTGGCGGAGATCAGATTGGTGCCCATGCCCTCGATGCTGGCGGTCACGGAGCTGTTGGCCCCCTGACCGATGGAGACCAGCACCACGATGGCCAGCACGCCGATCACCACGCCCAGAATGGTCAGGAAAGACCGCATCTTATTGCCTGCAATGGCCTTCAGGGCCATCTTAAACGACTGAAAGATCATCCGCGTCCGCCTCCTTCGGTTCGTAGAGCCGCCCGTCCTCGATGCGGATCATCCGCTGGCCGCAGCGGGCCACCTTGGGGTCGTGGGTAATGAGGACGATGGTATTTCCGGCCTGATGCAGCTCGTCGAAAATCGTCAGAATTTCCCGGCCGGTCTTCTGATCCAGATTGCCGGTGGGTTCGTCCGCCAGAATCAGCGACGGATGAACGGCGATGGCCCGGGCAATGGCGCAGCGCTGCTGCTGACCGCCGGAAAGCTGGTTGGGCCGGTGCTTCATTCGCTCGCCCAGCCCGACCCGCTCCAGCGCGGCCACGGCGCGCTTTTTCCGCTCGGAAGCCCGCACTCCCTGATAGATCATGGGAAGCTCCACGTTTTCCAGCGCGCTCAGCCTGGGCAGCAGGTTGAAGCCCTGAAAGATAAAGCCGATCTGCTTGCTGCGCACCTCCGCCAGCTGCCGCTCCCGGTATTTGCGGATGGGCTTGCCGTTGAGCAGATAGCTGCCGCTGTCCGCCGTATCCAGACAGCCGATCAGATTCATCAGCGTGCTCTTTCCGCTGCCGGAGGGGCCGATAATGGTGACGTATTCGCCCTTTTCCACCCGCAGGGAAATATGATCGAGGGCGTAAATCGTTTCGCCGCCCAGCTTATATTGCTTCACAATGTCCTGCATTTCAATCATGAAAAGGCCTCCTTAACGGTTGCCGGAACGGCCGCCGCCGTTGCCGCTTCCGCCGCCCCCGCCGGGGAAGCCGCCGCTGGGCATGTCGCCGCCGCTGGGCATACTGCCCATGTCAAAGCTCATGCCGCCGAAGTCAAAACCGCCATCCCGGCTGTCGGTGCTGGAAGAAGAAGCCTCCCGGGTAATGAGCACCACGTCGCCTTCGTCAAGGCCGCTCAATACCTGCGCGTAGTTTTCATCGGACAGGCCCGTTTCCACCGTGGTGCGCACGCCGGGCTCGTCGCCGGATGCGTCGTCGGACTGCAGCCAGACGTAGCTTTCGCCGCGGGAGGTGTTCAGCGCCGTCAGGGGCACCAGCAGCACGTCGTTTACTTCTTCGATGCGGATGGTGGCGGTGCCGTTCATACCGAATTTCAGATTCTCGTCGCCGTCGATGGTCAGGGTCACGTTGTAGACCGTGACGCCGCCGTTGGGCGTGCCGATCTGGCTGACTTTGCTGACCACGGCGGAGTAGGTCTTATCCGTCAGCGCGTCCATGGCGATGTCAGCGTTCTGGCCTACCTGCACGTTGATGATGTCCAGCTCATCCACGCTGACCACCATTTCCTTCTGGTCGCCTACATACAGAGAAGCAAGCGTGCTGTGGACCTCCGCTTCCACGGCGGAGGGACTCACGATGGAAGAAACGATGCCGTCCTCCGGGGCGGTGATCACGCCCGCCGCCAGCAGCGCCTTCATTTCGCTCAACTGCGCCAGCTGCTCCTGCTGGGTGGTGAGCAGAGCTTCGTAGGTGCCGCTAATGGGCACGTTGGTCAGGTAGCAGACCCGGTTGTTCTGCCATTTTTTCACATCCGTTTCCAGATAGACGGCCTGAATGTATCCCTGTTCGCTGACAGTGAGCTGGTAGGGCATATGAATATGGCAGGAAGCCGTACCGATTTCTTCTTCTTTATAAGTGATCGTGACTTCGCCGCCCTCGGAACCATAAGCGTCGGAGAAAGTGATCGTTGCCACGCCGTCCGTAATGTCCGCTACGGTGCCGTCCGTATAGGAGCGGCCCGCCGTGACCTTTACCGTGTCATTGATGGACATTCCTTCCGGCACGGAAATTTCAGCCGTCATCAGGCCGTCCAGCGACAGAAGCGCGATGCAGCCTTTTTCGGTCATCACGTCCTGCAGGTACTGGCCCTTTTCGATGTAGACTTCCTTCACCCGGCCGTCCATGGGCATTTTGACGTAGGTGGTGGTGGAATAGCTGTCGCTCAGGGTCGCCAGTTCGCTGACGGTGGAGTCGAGCTCGTCCTGAAGGGTGTCGATGGCCGTCTGCAGGGCGGAGGTATCGACGGCAAGCAGCGCCTGCCCGGCCGTGACGGTATCGCCCTCCTCCACCAGCGTCTCCGTGACGGTCACGCCGTAGTCAAGCGACACGTTTTCTGTCTGGCTGATGGACAGGGTGCCTGTGCCGGTCACGGTCTTGCTCAGATTGCCCCGGGTGACGGTATAGGGGGTCACCAGCGTTGCCGAGCCGGAGTCCGCCGGTTGAGCAACATACTTTTGATAAGCCTGCCAGCCAAAGTACCCCGCCGCGCCTAAAATGCACAGCGTCAGAATGATTGCGATCGCCTTTTTCATGGAATGCCTCCCCAAAAATGTTTTGAAGCGCTCCGGCGGCTGGGCCGGCCGGTCAGTTCATGCTCTCAGCATACCGCGCCCGTCTTGGAAAATTCTGACGGCTGTGTGAAAGATAGGTGAAATCGAAAAAGAAATTTTGGAAAGCGGCGGGGCATAAGGCAAAACGCGCCCCTCATACCATGGAAAAAGGAAAGAAGGGGGGAGTCTGCCATGAATCATCAGGATCGAAGAAGCGTACTGGCCTGCGTGGGCGCGGTGATCGGCGCGGGTTTTGTTTCAGGACGGGAGATCTACAGCTTTTTCACCCGCTATGGGGCTGCGTCCTGGGGCCTGATCCTGCTGGCGGCGGTCACGATGGTGTTTCTGTGCGCACTGTGTATGCGGCGCGCACAGCAGGAAAATGCCGGCTGCTGGTGCGGACTGAAATGCTTTTCCGATACGAAGCTGGGCGCTTTAGCCCGGGGATGCGTCGCCATGCTGATGCTGGTGACAGGCGGGGCGATGGTTTCCGCTGCCGGTCATCTGGTGCAGCTGCTTTGGCCGTCCGAGTGGGCATATCCATTGGGCGCGGCGGGCACACTGATTCTGGCGTGGATGCTGGGCTTTCGGGGCGTTGGCCCGCTGTCGGCGGTCAGCGGGTTTCTGACGGTGTTTTTCATCGGCGTGATGCTGGTGCTGCTGCGCCGGCCGGGCATGGGGGAAAGCGTCGTGCAGGAGCAGACCCCGCCGGGCGGGCTGATCTTCGCGGCCATTCGGGCGGTGGCCTACGGCAGCATGAACATGACGGTCGCCATCGGCGTGACCTGCCGGGTCGAAAAGGGGGCGCGCGGATGCCGCTGCTGTGATCGCCGGGCCCTCATGACCGGCCTTGTGCTGACGGGGCTTTTGTTCGGGGCCAACGCGCTGTACCTGCGTTTCCCCGGTCTGCAGCAGGAGGCTTTCCCGATCGTGAGGCTGTTCCGCAGCTTCCGGCGGACGGGGTATGTCGTCTGCGTGGCGCTGTTGTATCTGGCGGTGTTGACCACCCTGACGGCGGTACTCTATGCCCTTCGGGACGATCTGGACAGCCGGGGCGTAAAGCCGCCGCTTTCCGACGCGCTGACCATGGGTCTTCCGCTGGCCGTTTCCGCCGTGGGGTTTGCGGGCATCGTGGACGGCCTGTATACGCCGGTGGGTCTGGGCTGTCTGGGACTGGTGTTTCTGCCCATGCTTTTTTCCGGCCGAAGTCCCCGGCGCACTTGACAATCGTGCCGGAATCGTTTACCATAATCCTGCAATACAAACGATTGCGCGTGAAAGGAGAACGGATTCATGGCATACGAGATCCATCCCTGGAAAGTGATCGAAACGGGCTTTGAGCCTGACAAAATGCGCCTGTCCGAAAGCCTGACCTCCACTGGGAACGGCTATATGGGAATGCGCGGCAATTTTGAGGAGGACTACAGCGGCGATACCCATCTGGGCACCTATATCGGCGGCGTGTGGTTCCCGGACAAGACCCGCGTGGGCTGGTGGAAGAACGGCTATCCCCAGTACTTCGGCAAGGTCATCAACGCCGTGCGCCTGAACGGCATCCATGTGGAGATCAACGGCAAGCCGCTGGATCTGGCCAAGGCGGATGTGCTGGACTTCCGTCGGGAACTGGATATGCAGACGGGCATTTTTTCCCGCCATTTCACCCTGTGGACGCCCAACGGCAAGATCGAAGTGAAGGCGGAACGCTTTGTTTCGCTGGCCCAGAAGGAGCTGCTGGCGGTCAACTACTCCATCACGCCCGAGTTTGAAGCCGATATCGTCATGAAGCCCTATCTGGACGCGAATGTGCGCAATCTGGACAGCAACTATGACGAGACCTTCTGGGATATGCTGCAGGAGGAGCAGACCGAGGACGCGCTGGCCCTTCTGACCAAAACCAAGGAAAATCCCTTCGGCGCACCCCGCTTCGCCGTGGCTGCGGGCCTGAGCTGCTGGTCCGATCAGCTGGAGCTGAAGGAGCGCAAGCTGGACGAAGGCTACGTGGAACTGACTTACGCGGGCAAGGCCGCCGCCGGGGAAACTGTTTCTCTGGAAAAGTTTGCCCTGTGCTTCACCGACCGGGATCACGAGGAAAACCTGCTGGTGACCATGGCGGTGAAGGCGGCCAGCCGCGCCCGGGAAACGGGCTATGAAGACCTGAAGAAGGAGCACGTAGAAGCCTGGAAGCAGCGCTGGTCTACCTGCGATGTGACCATCGAAGGCGACGACGCGGCCCAGCAGGGCATCCGTTTCAACCTGTTCCAGCTGCTGAGCACCTACTCCGGCGAGGACGCGCGGCTGAATATCGGCCCCAAGGGCTTCACCGGCGAAAAGTACGGCGGCGCGACCTATTGGGACACCGAAGCCTACTGCCTGCCGGTCTACATGGCCGTGGCCGGTCAGGACGTGGCCCGTCAGCTGCTTCTGTATCGCTATCTGCAGCTGGACGGCGCGTATTTCAACGCCAAGCAGCAGGGCCTGAAGGGCGCGCTGTATCCCATGGTGACCTTTACCGGCATCGAGTGCCATAACGAGTGGGAGATCACTTTCGAGGAAATTCACCGCAACGGCGCCATCGCTCACGCCATTTTCGACTACGCCACCTATACCGGCGACGAGGAATATCCCGTCAAGGAAGGACTGGACGTGCTGTGCGGCATCGCCCGGTTCTACACCGACCGTTGCCACTTCTCCAAGCGGAAGGGCAAGTACATGATCCACGGCGTGACCGGCCCCAACGAGTACGAGAACAACGTCAACAACAACTGGTACACCAACCGCATCGCCGCGTGGAGCATCGCCTACTTCCTGGAGCAGGCGGAGAAGGCCGGGGAAGCCCGCCGGGCCGAGCTGAACATCACGCCCAACGAAATGGCCCATATGCAAGACGTGGTGGAAAGCATGTACTATCCCGAGGACAAGGAGCTGGGCATCTTCGTTCAGCACGACACCTTCCTCGACAAGGACTTGGAGCCCGCCGCCGCGCTGCCCGCCGAGGAACGGCCCATCAACCAGCACTGGTCGTGGGATCATATCCTCCGCAGCTGCTACATCAAGCAGGCGGACGTGCTGCAGGGCCTGTATTTCCTCAATCACCTGTACGATACGGAGACCATCCGCCGCAACTTCGACTTCTACGAGCCCATGACCGTGCACGAGAGCAGCCTGTCTCCCTGCGTACACAGCATTCTGGCGGCCCAGCTGGGCTACCGGGAGAAGGCCGTGGAAATGTACCAGCGCACCGCCCGCCTCGACTTGGACAACATCAACAACGACACCGTGGACGGCCTGCATATCACCAGCATGGCCGGCAGCTGGCTGTCGATGGCCCACGGCTTCGCGGGAATGCGCACCGTGAACGGCCTGAGCCTGAATCCCTTCCTGCCCGACTGCTGGAAGGGCTACGGCTTCCAGTTCCAGTACCGCGGTCGCGTGATCCGGCTGGACGTGAAGCCCGGCAAGGCCATCGTCCGTCTGCTGGAAGGCCAGCCCGTGGAAATGACCCTCTGCGGCGAAAAAGTCCTGCTGGAAAAAGAAGCGGAACACGCCATCTGAGTGCCTGAACCCACTTAAAACCGAACCTCAAACCGCCTCCCGCATAGGATGCTGTAAGGCATCATGGCAGGAGGCGGTTTTCATTGAGCTGGAACTGGTTGATCGCCGGAGGCGACAGGCGCGCCCTTCGGCTGGCGGAGAAGTTGAAACAAAATGGTTGGCAGGTGCAGACGCTGGGACTTTCGGAGGGGGATGAACAAACGGCGCGGCCTGAACAGGCGGACTCGATTTTGCTGCCCTATCCGTGGTCGGCCCGCGGCGGGCTGATCCCCACGCTGACGGGGCTGACGCTCCACCCGGAAAACGTGCTGCGGCAGGCTTCGCCGGGAACGCTGGTGCTGGCGGGCGGCGGTCTGGAGGATACCCCGGCGATGAACGAGGTGCGCCGCCGGGAGCTGCGGGTGCGGCGATATCAGGACGCGCCCGGTTTTGCGGAAAGAAACGCGGCCATCTCTGCCGAAGGGGCGGTCTTTCACGCTATGGGGGAGACGGACGCTACGCTGGAAGGGCTGCCGGTGATGGTGCTGGGCTACGGACTGTTTGGCCGGGAGACCGCCCGCCGGCTGAACGCGCTGGGCGCGCGCGTTACGGTATTGGCCCGTCGGGAAGAAGCCCGGCAGCTGGCTCGGTCGGATGGGATGCGCGCCTGTCCCTTCGAAGCATTTATCGGATTTGCGGGGGAGACGAAGCTGCTGCTGAACACGGTACCCGCCCGGCTGCTGAACCGGGAACGGCTGTCGGCGCTGCCAAAGGACTGCGTGCTGCTGGAACTGGCCAGCGCCCCCGGCGGCTTTGACCCGGAGGTGGCCCGAAGCTTGGGCCTGCGGCAGAGAAATTTGCCCGGGCTGCCCGGAAAATACGCCCCGGACGCGGCGGCGGACGCGCTGGAAGCGGCCTGCCGCTACTTTTTCCGACAGGAAACGGAGGGACGGACGCGATGAAAAAGACCACCGTTGGCTTTGCCATGACGGGCTCCTACTGTACCTTCGAGAAAAATCTGGCCCAGATGGAAGAACTGGTCCGGCGTGGCTACGAAGTGCTGCCCATCTTGTCCTATAACGCCGGGGAGCTGGACACCCGCTTCATGACCGCAGAGCACCTGCGGGAGCGGCTGGTGTCCATTACCGGCCATGAGCCCATCGACACCCTGCAGGCGGCGGAACCGCTGGGCCCGAAGAAGATGACCGATCTGTACCTGATCTCGCCCGCGTCGGGCAATACGCTGGCAAAGCTGGTGAATGGAATTTACGATACGCCGGTGCTGCTGGGGGCCAAGAGCCACCTGCGCAATGAGCGCCCGCTGGTGCTGGCCGTCTCCACCAATGACGGGCTGGGCATTGCCGCCCAGAATATCGGACGGCTGATGGCCTGGCGCAGCGTATACTTTGTTCCCTTCCGTCAGGACGATCCGGTGAAAAAGCCCCGTTCGCTGGTGGCGGATTTTGCGCAGATTCCGAAAACGCTGGCTTCCGCCCTGTGCGGCGTGCAGCTGCAGCCCATGCTGGCACAGGAAAATCGTGTCGGGAATGGAGAAATTTTGTAACAAACTTGCAACAGAATGCGTTTTAAGGTAAAATAGTTTCGCAAACTTTTTCACACCGATCGGGAAAGGGGGAGGACGGAGGATGCGTACAAGGCTGACAGCTCTTTTGCTGGTTCTTTTGATGGTTTCCGGAGTGGCCTTTAGCGAGGCGGAGACCGTAAAGGTAGAGGAGATTTCCGCGGCGATGGGAGAAAGCAAGGTCTGCTATCCGCAGCTTTCCGGCCTCTCCGATCCGTCGGTGCAAAAGAAGATCAACGACGACGTAGTGCAGTCCGGCGATATCCCGTCCCTGCTGGTCAAACTGACGACGGGCGGCAGTGTACAGGCCGATTATCAGTGCTTCTGGAATGAATGGGTCTTTTCTGCGCTGCTGACCGTGGAGGAAAAGCAGGCAGGAAGCCGCCGGGAACAGAGCGAGACGGCCCTGACCTACGAGCTTTCCGACGGCGAAAAGCTGACGCTGGATCGTCTCTTTTCCGACTCGGCGGAAGCCATCCGTCAGATGGAAGCCATGGCCGAGACTTCCCTTGGCCGGGAAATGACCGAATATATGGACAACCGGGACGTGACCCCGCTGCCGAAGGACTCCTTCACCATGGACGAGTGGGGGATCACCTTCCATTACCCGGTCAGCCAGCTTTCCTTTGCCAGCGGCGTAGCGGGGGCGGTGCAGTTCTTTTATGACGAGCTGGACGGCCTGTGGCTTACGGATGAGAACAGCCTACCGGCAAAAATGGGGCTGCGGTCTGCTCAAATGACCGCCGACGAACAGAAAACGGCGGTCGCCGCCGCAGTGACGGCAGGTAAGCTGCCCATGCTGCCGGTGACGTTAGGGCAGTCCATGACGGAGATCGTGGAGCAATATCGGCTGGTACGTACCCCGGACGCTTTCCCCGGCGGACGGTATTTTCTGATGGAAGACCCACTGTTCCGGGATATTTATCTCATTTCCGACGATATGCAGGCGGGCTATGACCATTCGGAGCTTCGGGGCGTTCAGCTTCGCCGGGGCTCTCTGTACGGCCTGAAGGTGGGGACGAGCCTCCGCACGGAGTGGCAGTCCTCCTTGGGCGAACCGGCGGAAGTGATCGTCATGACGGAAAGCATGGCTTATGATTATCAGCTTTCCGCCGGAAACTGCGACGTCTACCGCTTCGGGGAACATGAACTGCGCCTGTACGCGGATGAAACGGGCGTTCTTGTCTGTATTCAACTGTGCTGAGCATGGAGGAACCATCGATTCATGGCCAATCAAAACGGAAAACAAAAAGCTTATGAGCCGGGTACCCTGGCTCTTTTTGCCGGACTCGGCGTTTTTATGAGCATTTTGGGCGTTGTCAGTCTGCTGGCCGTAGTGGGCGGCGTGCAGGGCATGGCCTTTGAAAAGATCAAACAGGTGATGCAGGGGCTTGGCGGCAGTCTGTGCATCGGCATCAGCGTGCTGCTCATCTGGGGCGGCGCGCTGTGCATGTTCACTGCCGGGAAAAATGTGCCAAAGCGCAGCTATTTCGCCATGCTGGTGTTATTTCTGGCGGTGCTGGGCATTTTCAATCTGCTCAGTTCCGTCGGCACGCAAGGGCTGATGGACTATGGCGTGCAGTACAATCAGACCCAATACAGCCCCCCGCTGGCACAGGCGGACGGCTACTGGAACCTGATCCGCTTCGGATACCGAATTTCCTCCGGCAGCGGCGTGTTCGGCGGCGCGCTGGGGATGCTGCTGGCGTGGCCTGCCTGGACGTTTCTGGGCAAGACCTTTGGCGTGGCGGTGCTGGGGGTGATCTGCATCGCCTGTGTGCTGCTGATGACCCATTTCGACTTCCTGCAGATGATCGAGACCATCAAGGAAAAGAACGGCGAACGGAAGCAGAAACGAGAAGCCCAGCAGGCGCAGGAGCAGTACGCCCAGCAGCAGTGGCAAGCGCAGCAGCAGGCCGCCGAGGAGCAGAACAGCTTGAACTATCCCGCGTTTCTGCGGCGGCGCAAGCCCCAAAAGGCGGAACGGCTGGACGATCAGCCCCAGCAGCCCCAGCAAATGTATCAGCAGCCGCAGATGGCGGCTCAGCAGGCCGTGCCTCCGGGATATACGCTGATGTACGCCCCCAACGGCCAGCCCTATTACGCGCCGGTGAGCCCTCAGCCGTGGCAGCAGGTGCAGCAGCCCCAGCAGCCGGAAATGTATAACGAGATCGTCATGCCCGCCGATGCGGAGCCTCTTTGGCGCAAGGGCCGCAAGAAGGCCAAGACCCCGCAGAACCGTTCCCCCTTCGGCGCGCCGCCGTCCTATCCGTCCGCCCAGACCGTGCCTGAACAGCCGGAGCCTGTGCAGGAGCCGGAAGGAGACGCGGTCATTCTGTCTTCCTCCAAGCGGCGGGCGCTGGATCGGCTGGAACAGATTCGCAAGCGAAAGGCGGAGATCGACGCGGAATTGGCCGGGAACGAGGAAGCCGTCCGCAGCGGGGATACGCCCCCGTGGGAGGAAACAGCCGCTCCTGCCGCGCCTTTGCAAAACGCCGCTTCTGCCCCGAATTTTGCGCCTGCGGCGGCTCAAACGTTCGCTCCCGCGGCGGCTTCCCAGACCTTCGCGCCCGCTTCGTCCAATCCCGGCGCGTCTGCTGCTTCCATGCAGACCTTCGCCCCTGCGGCGGCTTCCCGGACGCTGGATGCTGCCGCGGCCCAGCCTGTGAAAACGGCCCCTGCGGCGGAACCCGTGGATCGGGATGCAGCCTACAAGCGCCCGACCTCCATCGCCCAGCAGACCGGCCCTGTGACCCGTACCGCCCCGGTGACGGAAATTCACGATGAGCCCCGGCGGCAAACGCCCTATGTGTACCCCTCCATTGAGCTTTTGAACCTGCAGCAGCGGGAGATCAAGGACACTCGTGCGCAGGACACTGAAAACGCCGGCCGGCTGGAAAAAACGCTGGAAAGCTTCAATATTCCCGCCAAGGTGCAGCGGGTCACTCACGGCCCCGCCGTCACCCGGTTCGAGCTGGGTCTTCTGTCCAGCGGCGTGAACGTCAAGCGCATCATGAGCATCGCGGACAATATCGCGCTGGATCTGGCGGCCAACGGCGGCGTGCGCATCGAGATCCCCATCCCCGGCACCAACCTGTTCGGCATCGAGGTGCCCAACCGGGAAATTCAGTCCGTTTCGCTGGCCGAGGTGCTTCTGAGCCCGGAGATGAAGAACGCCAAATCGCCCCTGACCGTGGCGCTGGGCCGGGACATCGCGGGCAAGCCGGTCTTGTGTGACCTGGCCAAGATGCCCCACCTGCTGATTGCCGGTCAGACCGGCAGCGGTAAATCCGTCTGCATCAACGCCATCATCAACAGCCTGCTGTACCGCACCAGCCCCGAAGACGTGCGCATGATCATGATCGATCCCAAAGTGGTGGAATTGCAGTGCTACAACGTGATTCCCCATCTGCTGATCCCCGTGGTGAGCGACCCCCACAAGGCCGCTGGCGCGCTGAGCTGGGCCGTGGCGGAAATGCTGGACCGCTACCACAAGATGCAGCTGAAAAACGTGCGGGAGATCTCTGCCTACAACGCCAAGCTGGAGCCTGGCGAGGAAAAGCTGCCCCGCATCGTTATCATCATCGACGAGCTGGCCGACCTGATGCTGGCCTGCAAGAAGGACGTGGAGGAAAGCATCATCCGTCTGGCCCAGCTGGCCCGCGCGGCGGGCATCCACATGGTGGTGGCCACCCAGCGCCCCACGGTGGACGTGATCACCGGCCTGATCAAGGCCAACATCCCTTCCCGAATCGCCTTCGCCGTGTCCTCCAGCATCGACAGCCGCACCATTCTGGACCAGAACGGCGCGGAAAAGCTGCTGGGCCGGGGCGATATGTTCTATTTCCCCACAGGGGCCAGCGCCCCTCTGCGGGTGCAGGGCTGCTTCCTCAGCGACGCGGAGACCGAGCGGGTGGTCACCTTCATCGGCGAGCATTCCAAGGTGGAGTTTGACCAGAACGTGCTGGAAACCGTGGAAAATACCGAGGACACCGCCAATCCGCTGGATGAGGGCGGCGACGACGATTCCGGCGTGGACGACCGCCTTGCCGAGGCGATTGAGATGGTCATCGCCGACGGGCAGGCCTCCATCAGTATGCTGCAGCGCCGCATGAAGATCGGCTACGCCCGGGCGGGCCGCCTGATCGACGATATGGCCAATCGCGGCATCGTCAGCAAATCCGTGGGCAGCAAGCCCCGGGAGGTGCTCATCACCCGGGAGGAATTCGAGAAAATCAGGGAAACGCTGCGGTAAGCTTGCGAATATACAAAAGGAAAAGAGGCAAAAGGGAAATGAAAATTCAGAAGTTGGTGGGAACCGTGATTCTGCTGGCGGGCGTGGCTTTGCTGATCGTGGGGCTGACCCTGCAGGTGCCGGGAACCTATCTGACCACTTACGCCAGTCTGGATGGCGCGGCGATCGACGGCGATACGGCTTCGTCGATCCGGGAGTATGTGGGCGGCGACGCGTACAATTACATTATCGGCGCTTCGCTGGTCGGTGCGAAAATTTCCGGGCTTATCATGGCAAAGGCGGTATACACTGCAGCTGGGGTGCTGGTGATCTGCCTTGGGCTGATTTGTCTGTTCTGCGGTCCCAAGGAACCGCACACAAAGAAGCCGGAGAAAATCGTCTCTGCGCCTGAAAAAGCGGACGAAACGACCGAAGAAGTTTCAACGGAAGAAGCCGCACAGAAAGCGGAGGAAACGAATGCTTCGGAAGAAAAAGAGATGGACGCAGTCGAAACTGCGGAGAGTACTGAAGAAGAAAAGAAATAAACAAGACGAAAGTCATTTAAAAATAGTTAAATAAAACTAACCAAAAAGAAACGGCAAAATTCTTGCATCCGCACGGCGGGCATGGTATGATTACTTCGTATGCAATGAAGGAGGAATACCATGCCCGTTTTCATTGACGATCTTCTCAGCCGGGTGGAAAAACCGGCCCGGTATACCGGCGGCGAGATGAACGCTACCACCAAATCCTTTGACGATGCGGATGTTACCTTCGCATTTTGTTTTCCCGATACCTACGAGGTCGCCATGAGCCATCTGGGCATGAAGATCCTCTACGGTATCCTGAACGACCTGCCCTATGCCCTGTGCGAGCGGGTCTGTATGCCGTGGACGGATATGCGGCGGGAACTGAAAGCGGCGGGGCGGCCGCTGTTTTCGCTGGAAAGCCGCCATGCCCTGAATGAGTTTGATATTGTGGGTTTCACCCTGCAATATGAAATGAGCTATACCAACATTCTGGATATGCTGGATATGGGCGGCATTCCTGTCCGCACCTGCGACCGGAAGGAAAGCGACCCCTTCGTGGTGGCGGGCGGCCCCTGCGCCTTCAACCCCGAACCTCTGTGGGAGTTTTTCGACTGCTTCATGATCGGCGACGGCGAGGATTCCATCGTGGAAGTGACCGATACCATCATGAACTGCCGCAAGGAGGGCGTTTCCCGTCAGGAGTGTCTGCGCCGGCTGGCAAAGCTGGAAAGCGTGTATGTGCCATCCCTGTACCGGGACGAGTACAACCCGGACGGCACGCTCAAAAGCCTGACGCCTATCGACGATGCGGCCCCGGCGGTGATTCACAAGCGGGTCTTCCGCAACATGGACGACGCCTATGTGCCCACCCATCCGCCGGTGCCCTATATGCAGGTGGTCTTTGACCGCATCATGCTGGAGATCATGCGCGGCTGCACCCGGGGCTGCCTCTTCTGTCAGGCGGGAATGCTGTACCGCCCCGTCCGGGAGCGCAGCGTGGAAAAGCTGGTGGAGGTAGCCAAGGCCAGTATTGAAAACACCGGCTATGAGGAGATTTCCCTGAGTTCCCTTTCCAGCAGCGACTATTCCCATATCAACGAGCTGGCTACCCGTCTGACGGACGAGCTGTGCGACCAGCGGGTCAGCCTGTCCCTGCCCAGCCTGCGGGTGGATAAGTTCGTGCAGGACACCCTGTCCCAAACCCAGCGGGTGAAAAAAAGCAGCCTGACCTTCGCCCCCGAAGCGGGCACCCAGCGCCTGCGGGACGTGATCAACAAGGGCGTGACCGAGGAGGATCTGGTCAACACCCTGCATCACGCCTTTGAAAACGGCTGGAACGGTGTGAAGCTGTACTTCATGACCGGCCTGCCCACCGAGACTGACGAAGACCTGCTAGGCATTGCCGAGCTGGCCAAGGTGGCCGCTGGGGCCTATTATTCCGTGCCCAAGGACAAACGGGTCAAGGGACTGCGTATCACCTGCAGCGCCAGCGTGTTTGTGCCCAAGCCCTTCACGCCCTTCCAGTGGTGCGCACAGGATCGGCCCGAGGACGTGGTGCGCAAGCAGCACATGGTGAAGGATGCGTTCCAGAAATACAAAAACGCCCGCTTCATCTATCATGATTCCAGCCTGAGCCGCATTGAAGCCTGCTTTGCCGTGGGCGACCGGCGGCTTTCCAAGGTGCTGTACCGGGCGTGGCAGTCCGGCTGCATTCTGGACGGCTGGGACGAGTGCTTCCTGTACGACAACTGGCTGCAGGCCTTTGTGGACTGCGGACTGGACTTGGACTTCTACGCCCACCGCCAGCGTTCGCTGGACGAGACCCTGCCGTGGGATCATATTGACGCGTACATTTCCAAGAGCTTCCTGAAACGGGAGTATGAAAAGGCCCTGCGGGCCGAGACCACCCGGGACTGCCGGGAGGGCTGCAACGGCTGCGGCTTGCAGGTTTTGAAGGGAGTGTGCAGGGGATGCGAATGATGGCCGCTTTCGAAAAGGGCGAAAAGCTGCGCTTCATCGGTCATCTGGACTTGATGCGCACCATGCAGCGGGCGCTTCGGCGCAGCCATTTGCCCATCAAATACTCCAACGGCTTCAACCCCCATATCCGTCTGAGCTTCGCCGCGCCCCTGAGCGTGGGCGTGGCCGGAAAGCGGGAGATGATGGAGGTGCCCGTGGAGGACGGAACATCCCCGGCGGAGTTTATTCAAAAGCTGAACGCCTGTTTGCCGCCGGATCTGCAGATTGTTTCGGCTAAGCCGGTCAGCGATGAGTTTCCCACCCTGATGTCCCTGATGGCCGGGTCGGAATACTCCATCCGTCTGCCCCGGAGCGCAGCGGCGGATCAGGCGGCGGCCCGCTTTGCGGACTTTATGGCGCTGAAGGAATACATCGCCGTGCGCCGCACCAAGAGCGGCGACGCGGACTGCGATATTCGGCCCTTTGTGCTGGAAGGACGCATTGAAAACGACGAAACGGAGCATGTGATTCATCTGACCATCGTCTCCGACCCCAAGGACGGCGCGCTGAAGCCCAGCCTGTGGCTGCGGTGCCTGTACGAGTTTGCCGGGCAGGAGCCGCAGGAGACGGAAAAAGCCATGATCTTCCGGGAGGAAATGCTGGCCCGGAACAAGGAGGGCAGGCTGGTTCCCATGGAGGAGCTGGCATGAGCGAAGCCTACACGCTGCTGGAGCACGAAAGCGGCGGCATCCGGCAGACGGCGCTTTTGAGCGAAAAACGCCTGCTGGAATATACGCGGGAGGAAGCTGCGGGCGAAAGTCTGGTGGGCGCGCTGTTTCTGGGCCGGGTGGAACGGGTGCTGCCGCAGATCAAGGCGGCATTCGTGAAGCTGGGCCTTGCCCAGAACGGCTTTCTGCCCATTCGGGAACAGGAGAGCTTTCATCAGGTCAACGGCCCCGCGCCGCTTCTGACGGGGCAGGACGTGCTGGTGCAGGTGAAAAAAGACCCCAAGGGCGAGAAAGGCGCGTTCCTGACCCGGGACGTGATCTTGCCGGGCCAGTACGTGCTGCTGATGCCCATGAACCGCCATGTGGGGGTCAGCAAGCGCATCGAGGGCGAAGAAGACCATGCTCGCGCTCGGGCACTGGGCAAAAAGCTGTCCGGGGGCCGGGTGGGCGTGATCGTCCGCCATGCGGCACTGTTCGCCCGGGAAAACGAGATTCGGGCGGAGATGGACGAGCTGGAAGCCCAATGGAACCATTTGACGGCGGGCGCACTCTGCCGCAAAGCGCCGGAGCTGCTGCAAAAGCCGGTTTCGCCCCTGAAAGCTCTCTGTCGGGATTATTCCGCCCGACATGAGTGCCATGTGATCGCCGACCATCCTCTTTCCGAAAGCCTGCCGGAGGGCGTGACGGTGCAGACCGTCTCCCCGGAAGAAATGGAGGAGCTTTTCCAGCGCTTTCATCTTCGAAAGCAGCTGAAAGAGGCTCTTGGTCGAAAGATTTCCCTTTCAAATGGCGGCAACCTGATGATCGACCAGCGAGAGGCCCTGAGCACCGTGGATGTGAACAGCGGCTCCTTTGTGGAAAGCGACGGCGGGCAAAATCTCCCCCTTTCCCAGAATCTGGCGGCGGTGGGGGAGATCGCCCGGCAGATTCGGCTGCGGAACCTTTCCGGGATGATTCTGATCGATTTTATCGACATGGATCGGGAGGACGAGCGCCGTCAGGTGCAGGAAGCCATGGAACAGGCTCTTGGCGACGATCGGGTCAAGACCGTCGTTCACGGGTTTACCCGGCTGGGTATTCTGGAGATCACCCGCAAGCGCACAGGGGAGACCCTGCAGGAAATGCTGACGGAACCCTGCCGCGCCTGCGGCGAAACCGGCCGCGCGCCGGTCGAATGGCCGTGAACGGTCAAGAAAGGACGTACACAAACTTGGAACATCATGCCACTTATGTGACCGAAGCACAGCGGGAGGAGCAGCTGAAAGCCATCCGCGCGTTCCGGGAAATGGAAGACCGGCCGGAAAGCTACTTCATCGTGACCTACGGCTGTCAGATGAACGCCCACGACAGCGAAAAGCTGGCGGGACTTTTGGAAGAAATGGGCATGTCCGAAGCCGAAGACCGCACCAAAGCCGATCTGGTGCTATTCAACACCTGCTGCGTCCGGGACAACGCCGAGCGCCGGGCGCTGGGCAACGTGACATGGCTGAAGGAACTGAAAAAGGAAAAGCCCCGGCTCCTGATCGGCGTATGCGGCTGCATGGTGCAGCAGCCGGGTATGGCGGAGAAGATCCTCAAGCAGTATCGCTTTATCGATCTGGCTTTCGGCACCCACAACCTGCACGAGCTGCCGGGCATGCTGCTGCGCCTGTGCGAGCAGCGCACCCGGGTGGTCAGCATTTCCCATGAGGAAGACCTGATCGCCGAGGGCCTGCCAGTGAAGCGGCTGAATTCCTGGCATGCCTACATCACTATCATGTACGGCTGCAACAACTTCTGCTCCTACTGCGTAGTGCCCTATGTGCGGGGCCGGGAACGCTCCCGCCGCATGGAGGACATTCTCCGGGAGGCCGAGGAGCTGCGGCAGTCCGGCGCACAGGAAATCATGCTGCTGGGCCAGAACGTGAACAGCTACGGCAACGGCTCCGAAAATGGGGATACCTTCCCCAAATTACTTCGGGAGCTGGACCGGCTGGACATTCCCCGCATCCGCTTCATGACCTCCCATCCCAAGGATCTGAGCGATGAGCTGATCGAAGTGATGGCCGAGAGCAAGCATATCCTTCATCAGCTGCACCTGCCCGCCCAAAGCGGCAATGATGAAATTCTCCGGCTCATGAACCGGCACTATACCCGGGAAGACTATCTGCGCAAGGTGGAAAAGCTCCGGGCCGCCATTCCGGACATCGGCCTGACCACCGACCTGATCGTGTCCTTCCCCGGCGAGACGGAAGCCCAGTTCGAGGACACCCTGTCGCTGGTGCGGGAAGTGGGCTATGATTCCGCGTTCACCTTTATCTATTCGCCCCGGGCGGGCACCCGGGCCGCCCAGATGGACGGTCAGATCCCGGCGGAGGAAAGCTCCCGCCGCATCGCCCGGCTGATTCAGGAGGTGGAAGCCTCTACCGCCCGGGTGCATCAGAGCATGGTGGGCAAAAACGAGGAAATTCTGGTGGAAGGGCTCTCCAAACGGGATGAACACCAGATTTCAGGCAAGGGCAGCCGAGGCATCACCGTCACGCTGGACGGCTCGGCTGCGGACATCGGGAAAATTCTTCCCGTCAGAATTACCTCCGCGGCGGTCAATACCCTCCGGGGAGAAAGAATCGAAAGGGGTTAAACGATCATGGAAAAGGTACTCAATCAGGCGGAACTGCTGGCGGAAGCCATTCTGGAAAGCGAAGAATACATCAACATGCGCCTGACCGAGCAGGCCGTGATGAAGGACGAAGAAGCCACCCTGCTGGTGGCCAACTATTCCGAGAAGCGCAGCAAGGTGGAAGAACTGCTGGCCAATCCCAATTTGGACCGGGGCGAGCTGGCCAAGGCGGGTCAGGCGCTGCAGGAAGCCGAGCATATGCTGGACCACAACAAGCTCATCGCCAAAATGCAGGAAACCAACGACGCTTTTACCGATATGATGAAGAAGGTCAACAAGATCATCAAGAAGGTCGTCACCGGCGAGGACGAAGAGGAAGAAGGGCACGGCTGCACCGGCTCCTGCTCCAGCTGCGGCGGCGGTTGCGGACATCATCATCATTGATCCTTCCAAATACTGTCAGAGGGGCCTGCGCCCCTCTGACGGCTTTCCACCGGGATTTTGGAACGTTTGACATTCTGTTTGTTTTGGTACGAAAGGACGGGTGAAACCGTGGCTGGCAGCGTGACCCCGATGATGCAGCAATATCTGGATATCAAGCAGAAGCATCAGGACTGCATCCTGTTTTTCCGGCTGGGCGATTTTTACGAGATGTTTTTTGAGGACGCTCAGCTGGTCTCCAAGGAGCTGGAGCTGGTGCTGACGGGCAAAAGCTGCGGCCTGAGCGAACGCGCGCCCATGTGCGGCATTCCGTACCACGCCGCCAGCGGATATATCGCCCGGCTGATCGAAAAGGGCTACAAGGTGGCCATCTGCGAGCAGCTTACTGACCCGGCCCTGAGCAAGGGACTGGTGGAGCGGGACGTGATCCGCATCATCACTCCCGGCACGGTGGTAGACCCCGCCATGCTGGACGAAAAAAACTACAGCTATGTGCTTTGCGTGGCCTTTTTCGGCAAGGGAGCCTCGCTGGCATGGGCGGACGTGAGCACCGGCGAGTTTGTGGCCCATGTGGTGCAGGACGCGGAAAAGCAGCTGATGGATGAGATTCAGCGCATCGGCCCCCGGGAGATCGTCACCAACGATCTGGACAAGCTGCACGCACTGGTGAATCTGGGTCTTTCCGCTACCACGCTGGCGGAGAGCGCCTTTTCCAAGCGGGGCGCGGAAGGGGAGCTGTTCAGCCACTTCGGCGTGGCCACGCTGTCCGCACTGGGCATGGAGGACAAGGATCGCCGGGCCATTGCCGCCGGGGCTTTGCTGCGCTATCTGGACGAAACGCAGAAAAACGCGCTGGAGCACATCACCCATCTGGAGCTGTATCAGGGCGACGAGACCATGTTTCTGGATCGGCACACCCGCCGCAATCTGGAACTGACCGAGAGCCTGCGCAGCGGCGAACGGAAGGGCTCCCTTCTATGGCTGCTGGATCAGACCCGCACGGCCATGGGCGCGCGGCTGCTGCGCACGTGGGTGGAAAACCCCATGGTGAGCCGTCACCGCATCCAGACCCGTCTGGACGCAGTGGAAGCACTGAAGGACAACTTCATCGTGGCGGAGGAACTGGGAGAAAAGTTGGAGACTGTGGCGGATATGGAGCGCCTGCTGGGCAAGATCAGCTACAACAGCCTGACCGCCCGGGACTGTCTGGCCCTGAACCGTTCGCTGAACGCCATTGCCCCGGTGAAGGCACTGCTGGAAAGCGTGGACGTTGCGCCCCTGAACGCGCTGGCCCACACCATGGCCCCGCTGGACAGCCTGTGCGAGCTGCTGGAAAAAGCCATCAACCCCGACGCGCCCCTGACGCTGCAGGAGGGCGGCTATATTCGTCCCGGCTTCAACGCCCAGCTGGACGAATACCGGGACGCCTCCACCCACGGCAAACAGTGGGTGCTGGATATGGAAGCCGCCGAGCGGGAGGAGACCGGCATCAAGAACCTGCGTATTCAGTACAACCGGGTGTTCGGGTACTATATCGAGGTCACCAAGAGCAATCTGGATCAGGTGCCCCTGCGCTATGCCCGCCGCCAGACGCTGGCCAACGCCGAGCGCTACACCACGCCGGAGCTGCAGGAGATCGAAAAGAAAATTCTGAACGCCGAGCAGCTGGCAGCGGCGCTGGAGATGCAGCTTTTTACCGAGGTGCGGCAGGAGATCACCAGGGAGATCGGAGCCATCCAGCAGAACGCGCTGGCGCTGAAGACCGCCGACGCGCTGCTTTCGCTGGCGCAGGTGGCCCGGGATTACGGCTACGTCAAGCCCACCATCAACGAGACCGGCGAAATCCGCATCGTGGAGGGACGGCATCCCATTGTGGAGCGGATGGTGCAGGATACGCCCTTCGTGCCCAACGACGTCGAGCTGGACACCGAGGACAATCGGATGCTCATCATCACCGGCCCCAACATGGCCGGTAAGAGCACCTATATGCGCCAGACGGCCCTCATTACCCTGATGGCTCACATCGGCAGCTTTGTGCCCGCGAAGGAAGCGAACATCAGCCTGTGCGACCGCATCTTCACCCGCATCGGGGCCAGCGACGATCTGTCTTCCGGTCAGAGCACCTTCATGGTGGAAATGAGCGAAACGGTAGATGCAGAAACCGCCTTTGCACTGCCGCCTGCCGGTTTTACCAAAAAAGCCAACGAGCAGATGCGCAATTACGCCAACAGGCTGATGCAAAACAGGTAACGGAGCGGTGATTATGAAAAAGTTTTTATCTGTGCTGGCAGTTGTGTGCTTAATGCTTTTGGCGCTTTCTTCCGCCGCTTTTGCGGATGAAATAGAAGATGTGGAAGCAGGCAACGCGTATATTCCGGAAGATACGGTTATAAATTTAATACTGCTTGATAAACTTGACAGCAACGTTAATAAAAAAGGCGATACCGTTAATTTTGAACTGAAGGATGACCTTGCGGTAGAAAACATAGTTATCGTGCCGAAAGGGACAAAGTTCAGCGGTGTTATACGCAAGGCACACGGCAGCCGCATTTTTAACCAG
>ERZ827108.1632-NODE-1632-length-28230-cov-12.848092_pt1 | contig 28230 bp, 30 predicted proteins | sample MGYA00519921_ERZ827108 | MGnify/ENA primary metagenome ERZ827108 (study PRJEB31778, sample SAMEA3449258) | human gut metagenome | biome: human gut; feature: human-associated habitat; material: faeces | place: United Kingdom | collected 2010/2012 ...
CCCGTTCCGAAACGAATGAATAATAGGCCCAGACACACTTTTTGTCCTATAAGCCACGGCGGGGCGAAAACGCGTACGGCAACGGGAAAACGCGGGGGCATGCACCGCGGCCGCAGCGAGACGCGAGGGCACACGCGGCGGCTTCGACAAGATGCCGGGACGCGCGCGCCCGCTTCAGCAGGAAGCCTACGGGCGGTCGCGGCGAGAAAACCATGCAAGCACGGCGGCAGCCACAACGAGCAGGCAGATCGTCGCCACGCGTCCGACGCTTAAAGGCTGGTACCCCACAAGAAAGATACCCACCCCGAACACCGCCAGTACCACGCAAAGGACAGAGAGCCATTTCAGGTAGTGTTTCCTCTCCATGCTACGCCACGTCTTCCTCGCTCAAGCGGCCACGGAACGTGCGGTAGACGATGACGTGGTACACCAACACAAGCGGCACACCGATACACGCGATGCCCGTCATCCAAGCAAGGGAGATCTCCGAGGATGCTGCCGTCGCCGCAGTGATCGAGGCGCCCACGCCGGCGGGATCGGCGACGACGAGCGTCGGGAACATCGACGTCGCCAGAAGCCCGATAAGGCAGACCGCGCCTGCGGACTGGGCGAGAAACGCGCCCAAGTCGCTCCCCTTCGCGCGGCCCAGGTATATCGACACGATGAGAGCGATTGCGAAGAGTGCGGCAAACGCGCAGGCCACTGGCCACATTGCGAGCTCAATAGCAGGACGGATGACCCCGAGCGTCATAACACCGCAGACCGCGAACAGCACGAGCGTCACAATCTGCAGAATGCCCCCGAGCTTGCGTGCACGCGCACGAAGGTCACTCCCCTCGGGCGTCTTAAGTGCGATCCACAAGCACCCCGCCGTCAGGCACATCGAGAAACCGAGAAGCCCCACGAGCAGCGTGTACGGGGTGATGAGCCCCAGAAGAGGGACGCCTGAGTAATCCCCGTTCGCCGCCATGGGAATACCCGCGAACGCATTGCCCACGGCAACCCCGAGCAGAAGCGCCGGCAAGAACGATCCCACGATGAAGCACACGTCCCACACGCGCGACCAGCTGGCGTCATGGGCGCGGAATTCGAGCGAGACGGCGCGTACGATAAGCCCGAAGAGCACGAGCATCACCGCGAGGTAGAAACCCGAGAACGTCGTGGCGTATGCCGCGGGAAACGCCGCGAACAGCGCACCGCCCGCCGTGAGCAACCAAACCTCGTTGCCGTCCCACACAGGGCCGATGCTGCGGCGGATATACGCGCGCTCGGTCTCATCCTTCGCGAGGACCGGGTAGAGCACGCCCGCGCCCAAGTCGAATCCGTCGAGCACGAAATAGCCCGCGATCAGCACGAAAATCAGAAAGAACCACAGTATCTGGAGAATCGTCATTACTGCTCACCACCCTTTTCACCCGCACCGGCAACCGCAAGATTCCCATCGGCCGCCTTGGCGGCACCCTCATCAGGCCCCTGCTTCACGAAATGCGAGATGACGCGCACCCAACCGATGAGAAGGAACAGGTACACCGCAAGGAACAGCCCCAGCGTGATCAAAAGCTCGGGCGCCGACACAGATTGGGAAATCGCGTCGTTCGTCAGAAGAGCCACGCCGTCGGGACCGGTCGTCGAAGGATAGACAACCCACGGCTGACGGCCCACCTCCGCCGTAATCCAACCAACTTGAATGGCCACGAACGGGAACAGCGGCGAAATGACGAACAGCTTCTGCAGCCAGCGCATCGAGCGGACGCGCCCGCCGCGCATGGTGAAGACAATCGCAAGGATCGCCGTCACCATGATGAGCCCGTACATGGCAACCATCAGGTGATATGTTTGGAACACGAGGTTCACGGGCTGATCGGCGACGTTCATATCGGAGTACTTCTCCTCCTGCGCGAGCGAATGCAGGCCCTTGTACTCGGTATCCCACGTGCCGGTCGCAAGGAAGCTCGTCCCGCCGGGAATCGCGAACGGGGTGATCACTTTCTCGTTTTCCTCGTCCACCCAACCGAATGCGTAGAGCGGCGGCACCTCGTCGTTGTACATGCCCTCCATCATGGCGAGCTTGGTGGGCTGCTCTTCGGACACCTGAACGGCGGACGCGTGCGCGGTCACGATCATGGCGCACGAGGCGACGATGCCGACGACGGCCCCGATGCGCACCGTTTTCATGGCGAAGTCGGTGTGCTTGTTCTTAAGCAGGTACCATCCGCCCAAGGCGAGCGACGTGAACGCACCGATGATCAGCAACGCAACGATCACGTGGAAGTAGCGCGGGGCAATCGAGGGGTTCATGGCTGCTGCGAGGAAGTCGGTGATGATAGCCTTCTTCCCATCGGCTGCGAGCTCGGCGCCGGCGGGCGTCTGCATCCACGAGTTAGCGATGAGGATCCAGAGCGCACTCAAAAGGGAGCCTGCCCACACAAGCCATGCCGACACGGTGTAGAACTTGGGCGAAACTTTGTTGCGACCGAACAACAGCACGCCCAAGAACACCGACTCCAGGAAGAAAGCGAACAGCGCCTCTGCGGCAAGCGGGGCGCCGAAGATGTCGCCTACGAAGCGCGAGTAATCTGCCCAGTTCGTGCCGAAGGAGAACTCCATCGTGATGCCCGTCGCCACGCCGATGGCGAACGTTGCGGTGAAGATCTTCACCCAGAGGCGCACCGCCGCACCGTCCTTCTCGTCGCGCGAGCGGTAGTACTTCGTCGCGAAAATCGCCGTGATCAGGCCCAGCCCGATCGAGAGCGGGACAAATATGAAGTGGTACGCAACAGTGAGCGCAAACTGGATACGTGAGAGCAAAGCAACGTCGGTCAAGATATCCATAACGCAACCCCCTCCTCTTCGCATATGCGATGGTTGATTATTGGATGCCAGGATAGCACATTATCGATAACAGTTCTCATTATTATTGGGAATTATTTTCGATAATGCCACTTACAGGAAATCCCTCTGCAAGCGAACAGCAAAAGCCTAGCCCCGTCGCGCGCAGTAGCCAAGCGCCGTATATGCGAAATGTTGTCGGGAAACCCTACGGCTGCAAAGAGTTGCTATCCGCAGCGCGAAGAAACGCCGCCTTGACATCAGCAATCGAATAGAGGCTGCCGAATGCGCAGATAAGGCCTTCGGAGCCGGCGATTTTGCGCGCAGCAGAAGCGGCATCGTCGAAATCGCCCGCAACCTCAATCGTTGTGCGAGCGCCGAGTTCACCGCATGTCTCGCGAATCGCCTCAGCGAGATCGGCCGCATCGAAAGCACGCGGATTAGGCGGCGTCACGCACACGAAGGCACTCGCCAACGGCGCGACTGCCCGAAGCATCGAGCGATAGTCTTTATCGGCAAGAATGCCCACAAGGAATACTGGCCGCTTATCGGGGAAAACATCCCGCAGCGAATCGACGAGCACGCCCGCGCCCTGCGGGTTGTGGCCGCCATCGATCACCACGGTCGGCATATCCGCCGGTTGATCAAGCACCTCGAAGCGCGCAGGCCACCGCGTCTCGGCAATTCCACGAGCGATAGCCTCATCGGGAATCTCCCAGCCGCGCTCGCGCAGCGCACCAGCTATCTCGATAGCCATCGCCGCGTTCGAGGGCTGATACGACCCCAAAAGCCGCGTCGCATACTCCCGCCTGCGATACGAGAACAACCGCATAGGAAGAGTCTCCTCAACCTGCGACATAGGAGTTCGGCGGGAATCAATTGACGAACTCGCCTGAAGCTTCTGCGCGGGGACGGCGTGCTCCGCGCGCAGTTCCGCAGCGAAGCGAGGACTGTCCGAGCACGGAGCATGCTGTCCCCGCTCAGAAGCGATCTCGCAGGTTGAGCCCCCCTCGGCCCCTGCCTGGAGCTCTTGAGCATGAGGGGCGTGCTCCGCGCGCAGTTCCGCAGCGAAGCGAGGACTGCCTGAGCACGGAGTATGCCCCTCGTGCTCAAGAGCGGTACCACAGGTCAACAGCGCAGCGCCCCTCGTCACCTTCCCCACCGAAAGCAGCGAGAAATCAGGCACGACGAGCTTATCGCCCGCGCGCCGTGCGGCATCTTCCACCACTTCCATGGCGGAAGGCTCCTGCGGCCATGACACCACAGCCGAACCCTTCTTCACGATGCCCGCCTTCTCGTGGGCAATCTCGGCAAGCGTGTTGCCGAGCAGGTTCGTGTGGTCGAGCGCAATCGACACGATTGCCGCAACCTCGGGCGCGGCGATGACGTTGGTGGAATCGAGCCGGCCTCCAAGCCCCACCTCGAGCACCACGATATCGCAGCCGACGTGCGCGAAATGAACGAGCGCCACGGCGGTCATCAGCTCAAACTCGGTGGGGTGCTCGCCACCTTCCGCTTCCATCGTCTCAGCACACTCGCGCACACGAAGCGTTGCAGCCGTGAGGTCCTCATCCGAGATGTTGCGCCCGTTCACACGGATGCGCTCATGGAAGGTCTCCACGTAGGGGCTCGTGAAAAGCCCCGTCTTAAAGCCCGCCTCCGCAAGGATTGACGCCGTGAAGGCGCAGGTTGATCCCTTGCCGTTCGTGCCAGCGACATGGACGAACTTCAAGCGGTCCTGAGGGCGCCCCAGCCGATCGAGAAGCTCGCGGATGCGCTCAAGGCCGAGCCGGGACGTCAGCCAACGGGGCGTGTTGATGTATTCGATTGCGTCGAAAGGCATGCTTCCACCTTTTTAGAGAAGTTTTTGCTGCGAGAACGATTCATTCTCTTTTGCTGGAGAAGATTGCGGCGCAACTCCCAGCTCATCAAGGGGAACAGCAGCGACCGAGCGCACTTGCGGCACCCCGTCTTCCCCACCTGGCTGCGAGCCATCGGGGGCAGCGACAACGATACCCGCCTGTCGCAAAAGCTCGCCGAGCGTCGCAAAATCGTTCTCCAACGCCTCGCGCTTGCTGCCATCGTAGAGCGCAGCCGCGGGATGGTAGATCGGGAAGACGCTGAAGCGACCCGCATGCTGCAAGGTTCCATGCAGCCGCGTGATTCCCACCTCGGTCTTCAGGATGAACTGCGTGGCGAACTTGCCGAGCGTCACGATGAAGTCGGGCATGATGGTTCGCGTCTGTTCACGCAGGAAAGGCGCACACAGCTCGATTTCCTCAGGCCTGGGGTCGCGATTTCCGGGAGGGCGGCATTTCAGCACGTTCGCGATGTAGACGTCGCCGCGGGAAAGCCCCGCGATCGCAAGCAGATCGTTGAGCATGTGCCCAGCGGCGCCCACGAATGGCTCGCCCTGCAAATCCTCATTGCGACCAGGCGCTTCCCCCACAAAAAGCACGCGGGCGCGAGGGTTTCCCACCCCGAACACCGTTTGCGTGCGCCCCTGCGAAAGCGGGCAGCGGCGACAAGCTTCCACCGCGGCGCGAATCTCGGGAAGGGGTATGTGCGGCTTGCCCATCTATACGTACACCTTCGGCAGGCGCATTCCAAAGGCGCAGGCCAGCTCGTAGTGGATCGTGCCGAGCTTGTTCGCCATGTCGTCGAGCGTCACCACGGAATCCCCCTGGCGGCCGACGATGACCACCTCGTCGCCGATCTGCGGGTCGAGGCGGCGACGGGTGCCGTACGTGCGCAAATCGACCTCGAACATGCACTGGTCCATGCAGATGTTGCCCACCTGGCGCACGCGCGTGCCGTCGACGATGAAGTCGGTGCGACCGGAAAGACCTCGGTTCAAGCCGTCCGCATAGCCGACGGGCACCGTGCAAATCTTCACGCTGCCGGGGCTGCGGTAATTCAACCCATAGCTCACGCCCTCGCTCATGGGAAGCGTGCGCGTGTCGGTGATGCGCGCATGGACGCTCATCGCGGGCTTGAGGTTGATCATCGAGCGCGTTTCCTGGCAAGTATGCAAGCCGTAGAGCGACACGCCCCACCGCACCATGTCGAAGTGGACCCGCGGATAGCGGACCGTCGCGGCGGAGTTCGCGCAGTGCACGATGCCGGGGTCGATGCCCACCTCGCGCAGTGCGGAAATCGCCTCCGTGAAGCGCTTCACTTGGATGCCGAAGTCGAGCGTTCCCTCGCAGTCCGCCGTCGCGAAGTGTGTGAACGTGCCCACCAGATCGAGCGCACGATGGAAGCTCACCTTCCGCATGAAATCGACCACATTGTCATAGCGTACGCCGATGCGGTTCATGCCCGTGTTCACCGCCAGGTGGAACGGCGCGCGGATGCCGTACTCATCAGCCTTCTCGGCGTAGGCAATGGCGAACTCGGGCGTGTAGATGGACGGCATGATCTTGTAGGCGAGCAGCAGGGGCGCCGCCGTCGCAGGAGGCTCGGACAGAAGCACGATTGGCGCCCCCACCATGCCCTCGCGCAGCTTGATGCCCTCGTCTACCGTAGCGACAGCCAGGTAGTTCGCGCCCGATTGCAACGCGGTCTTCGCAACACGCACTGCCCCGTGACCGTACGCGTCGGACTTCACCACGGCGAGAAGGCGCGTGCTCGGCTTGATGAGCGATCGCGCGACACCGACGTTGTGGCGAATGGCCGAAAGATCGATTTCCACCCATGACCAGCGACGATCGGTTTCAGGAATCAGGGCAAGCTGGTCGGGATCGAACACAGGCTTTTCCGCCTGCTCATCCTGGGCGCCAGCCGCGCTCGTCTCATCGGGGGTCATCGCGCCAGACCGCCGTGCAGATTGTTGTTGCTGCTGTTGAGCTTTGCGAGCGAACCCCGTGAAGCCGTTGATGAGCTCCTCCACCGCTTCCAAGCCTTTCTCGTAACCTGTTATCGGTTGCAAAGTATAGCACTCATGAAAAACGCGCCCGAGCAATCAGGCTGTTCGGGCGCGTTTCGAAACAAAGCGGCAATAAAGCGGCAGGGGAATTAGTGCCCGCCGCCGGCCATCATCTTTACCGCATGGGGAAGCGCGGCGACGATGCCGTCCCAATTCTCGCGAGCGGCCTTCTCGCTTCCCGGCAGGTTGACAACGATGGTGTTGCCGCGCTGCATGCAGATTGCGCGCGAGAGCATCGCGTAGGGAGTGATCTGCAGGCTGTGGTAGCGCATAGCCTCGGCGATGCCGGGAACCTCGCGCTCGCACACGTCGCGCGTCGCCTCGGGGGTGTTGTCGCGCGGGGACAAGCCGCTTCCACCGCAGGTGAGCACGATGTCAACCTTCAAATCGTCGGTGCAGCGCTTGATAGCGGCGGCGATGCCGGCGCGATCGTCCTTCACGATCATGTGCGTACGGCAGGCCCAGCCCTGCTCTTCGATCAGCGATTCAAGCGCGTCACCTGCGGTATCGCACTCAGGGCCGCGCGTATCGGAACAGGTGATGATAGCGAATACCGGTTTCTCGACACTCATGGTTTTATCCTTTCATCTTCCATCGACGCCTCTGCGGCGCGAAATCGTAGGGTTCTTTTAGATCAGCACTTCCTCGGAGACGTCGAGCAACATGCAGTCGATCATCGAACCCGCTGCGCGAGACTCCAACCCCTCGGGCATAATCGCCATGCAGTTGCTGCGTTGAATCGGCCCGAAAAGCCCCGAGCTCTGATTCTGCGCGGGGGTGACCAGATAGCCTTCGTCGTCTTTCGTGAGCGTCGCGCGCAAGAAAATGCGGCGCGGATCCCTCTTCTTGGTGTCCTGGGACAAACGTGCGCGAACGACAGGACGGTTGAAGTGGCTATAACCCTGCATCTTGCGCAGCGCCTGACGGACGATCATCTCGAAGCCGCAGTACGCCGCGGCGGGATTGCCGGGAAGCCCGAAGACGGGCTTACCTTTCACCAGGCCGAACGTCTGAGCTTTGCCGGGACGCATGTTCACGGTGGTCATGAGCAGCTCGCCCGTTCCCTCCACCACCGGCTTAATGAAGTCAAAATCGCCGTTCGCTGCACCGCCGGTCGTGACGACGAAATCATAGGTTTCCACCGCGTCGAGCACCGTCTTCTCAAGCGCCTCGTAGGTGTCCTCCACGATGGGAAGGATGGTGGGAATGCAGCCAGCAGCCTTCGCGCATGCCGCGATGGCAAGACTGTTCGAGTTGCGGATCTTGCCAGCAGAGGGGACTTCGGAGGGGTCGATGAGCTCCGATCCAGTTGCCGCGATGGCGACCTTCGGACGTCGATAGACCGGCACCTGCAACACGCCGCACCCGGCAAGGAAGCCGACGCCAGCTGAGCTGATGACCTCGCCTGCACGGACGATGACCTCGCCTGCATGGGCCTCTTCGCCCGCTTCGCGGATGTTGTTGCGCAGTTTAGTCGGGGCGGTGAAGGAAACGCGGCTGCCCGGCTTGCCGTCGCCCGAAACGACGCCGACGATCTCGTACTTCACCACTGCATCCGCAGCGTCGGGAACGGGCGCGCCCGTCATGATGCGCACGCACTGGCCCGCCTCGATCGGCCCGTCGTACACCTCGCCTGCACCAATCTCGGCAATGACGTCGAGTTCCACCGGCTCGTCCTCGCTCGCGCTCTCGAGCTCTGCCGCATGCACCGCGAAGCCATCCATCGCCGAGTGCGCGAAGGGCGCGATATCGATGTCGCTCGCCAAATCGGCGGCCGACACGCGGCCCACGGCGTCGAGAACCTCGACCACCTCCGTCGAAAGCGGCGCCACGTTCGCGAGAACGAGCGCTTGCGCCTCTTCCAGAGAAATCATCTCTGTCATCGAATCCCCTTTCATAGAAAAACGCGCCGCCGCGAAAGCGACGGCGCGCACACGTTCGATGGCACCTATTATAGCGGTTTGACTCGAAAGGCCACCGAGCGATTTCTTCTTACGCTTGCGGCACCTTGATGTTGTAGAACGCGGAAAGGCCTGCATATTCGGCCTGATCGCCCAGCTCTTCCTCGATACGGAGAAGCTGGTTGTACTTCGCGACGCGATCGCTTCGACACGGCGCGCCAGTCTTAATCTGGCCGGTGTTGCAAGCAACGGCCAAGTCGGCGATGGTCGTGTCCTCCGTCTCGCCCGAGCGGTGGCTCATGACGCACGCATAGCCCGCGCGCTTCGCCATCTCGATCGCCTCGAGGGTCTCAGTGAGGCTGCCGATCTGGTTCACCTTGATGAGGATCGCGTTCGCGCAGCCAAGCTGGATGCCCTTCGCAAGGCGCTTGGAATTCGTGACGAACAGGTCGTCGCCGACGAGCTGCACCTTGTCGCCAATGCGGTCGGTCAGCGCCTTCCAGCCGTCCCAATCCTCCTCGGCCATGCCGTCCTCAATCGAGATGATGGGGTACTTCTCGACGAGCGCTGCCCAGTAGTCGACCATTTCGGCGCTCGAAAGCTCGCGGCCTTCGCCCTTAAGCTCGTACTTGCCCGTCTCGGCGTTGTAGAACTCGGTGGAAGCCGGGTCCATCGCGAACATGATGTCGACGCCCGGCTTGTAGCCCGCGGCCTCGCATGCGCGGACGATGTACTCGAGCGGCTCCTCGTTGGTGGTGAAGTTCGGCGCAAAGCCGCCCTCGTCACCTACGCCACCGCCAAGGCCGGCCTCGTGCAGGACCTTCTTCAGCGTGTGGTAGATCTCCGCGCACCAGCGCAGCGCTTCGGCGAACGTGGGCGCGCCAATCGGCATGATCATGAATTCCTGGAAGTCGACGTTGTTGTCAGCATGCACGCCACCGTTCAGGATGTTCATCATCGGCGTGGGCAGCACATGCGCCCCGATGCCGCCGACGTACTTGTACAGGGGAAGCTGCGCTGATTCGGCTGCCGCCTTAGCGCAGGCAAGCGATGCGCCCAGGATGGCATTCGCACCAAGCGCACCCTTGTTGTCGGTGCCATCGATCTCGAGCATCGTCGCGTCGATAGCGCGCTGATCCTCGGCCTCGAAGCCGATAAGGGCCTCGGCGATTTCCTCGTTGACATGGGTCACAGCGTCCAGAACGCCCTTGCCCATATAGCGATGCGCGTCGCAATCGCGCAGTTCGACAGCCTCGAATGCGCCCGTCGACGCGCCGGAGGGAACCGCAGCGCGACCGAACGAGCCGTCGTCAAGCGCCACTTCAACCTCAACCGTCGGGTTTCCGCGAGAGTCGAGAACCTCACGCCCGAATACGTCGATGATCATGCCCATGCAAAACCTCCCTGAAGGATTCTTTTCGTCCGACCGACGCAAACGCGGCCGAAACCTAACAGGGAAACTATACCACTACAACCGCGTATAGCCCCGCACCCGCACCTGAACCGCCCCCCTTAAGCGCGTCTGCGGGGAACGTACGCAGGCAGAACGGCGTTCTAGAAGAAGAGGGCGAGAAACACACAGGCCGCAATACCGACGACGATTGCCGCCACCCCCCGAAAACCGAGATGCGATTCCTCAAGGGCGCTTCGACGCCCATCCTTCGTCGGAGCGCCGTAGCAGCGTGCGTCCATGGCTGCCGCCAGGCGATCTGCACGGCGGAAGAGCGCGACGAAGAGCGCGACGAACACGCGCCCCCATGCGCGCAGCGTCTCGACAACGCCCGACCCCGAGAAACGGGCACATCGCGACCACTGCGCATCGTGAACCTGGCACAACTCCTCAGCCGTCACGGGAATGAAGCGAAGCGCGATTGAGAGGGCGCACGCAGCATCGTCAACGGGAAGCGGCGTGCGTTTGAGGGGAGCCATGAAGCTCGATGCCGCGTTCATCATCTCCGTCGAAGTCGTCGTGAAGCTCACAAGCAGACTTGCGTACACCAAAATCACGACACGGATCGCGTTAAACGCCCCCTTGGCGAAGCCAGCGGGAACGAAGCCGAACGACCCCGCAAGGGCAATGGGGTCAAACCCCGCAAACGGGGCAACCATGGACACCTCGGCGTCTGAAAGGTATATCGGCGACGAAACATCCCCGGTGAAAGAGCAGAACGCAATGGCAACGGCAACCAAGACGTACGTCGGCGCCGCAAGCACGAAGACGCTTCTGAAGGGGACGCGGCTTATCGCGTGAGCAAGCGCGTACAGCACCGCAGCAATCGCGAGCCCCGTCCAGGTCTCAAGGAGAAACAGGGTGATCGAGTACGCGAGGAGCAGCACGATCTTTATGCGCGGATCAGCCTGGTGGAAAGGCGATGTCCCGAAATGATATGTCTTCACAGCTAAATGCACGCAAGCAGTATACCGACCAAAGCGCGCAGGACAGCGTTAAGTCGGCCCAAATGCAAAAAGAGAGCCGAGGCAATGCCTCGACTCTCTCGTACATCCCATAGGGGAAAGGCTACTCGGCCTTCTCCTCGGCAGGAGCAGCTTCCTCGGCGGGAGCAGCCTCTTCGGCAACTTCCTCAGCCTTGGCTTCCTCAGCAGCCTCGACCTTCTTCGGAGCAACCTTCTTGGCAGCCGGCTTCTCCTCGGTCTTGGTCTTCTTAGAAACAGGCTCAGTGCACAGCTCCATGATGACCATGGGAGCATTGTCGCCCTTGCGGAAGCCCAGCTTCATAATGCGGGTGTAACCGCCCTGGCGATCGGCGAACAGGCCCTGCTCAACCTTCTCGAAGATCTCGCGAACGAGCTCTTTGTCGTTGCCAAGAGCTGCGATAGCGAGACGACGGGAATGCAGGTCGCCCTTCTTCGCCCAGGTGATGATTTTGTCGACGTCAGGACGGATCTCCTTGGCGCGCGACTCGACCGTCTTGATGCGGTCGTTCAGGAAAAGGGCTTTGACAAGGCTGCGCTTCATAGCCTTAGTGTGGCTCCAGTCGGTGCCGAGCTTGCGCCCCTTCTTGTTGTGTCTCATGATCTCGGTCTCCTATTGCTTCAAATTGAGGTCCATGGAAATGAGTTTGTCCTTCACTTCCTCGATGGACTTCGCACCAAAGTTCCTGATGTTCAGCAGGTCGTTCTCGGAGAACTCGACGAGCTGACGGACGGAATGAATGCCAGCGCGCTTCAGGCAGTTGTAGGAGCGGACGGAAAGGTCCAGATCCTCGATCTGCTTGTCGAGCTCGGCATTGGACTCCTGACCCTCGGGCGCGAAGATGGAGGGAGCTTCCTCCCCTTCTTCCTCGTCGGTATTCGAAAGGCTCAGGAACGCGCCCATGTACTGGTTCACGATGTTCGCAGCACGGCACACGGCCTCAGTCGGGGCGATGCTACCGTCGGTCTCGACTTCGAGGACGAGCTTGTCGTAGTCGGTACGCTGACCAACGCGCGTATCGGACACGTTCAGCGTGCAGCGGCGAACCGGCGAGAACAGCGAGTCGACATGGATGACCCCGATGGGATCCTCCGTGCGCTTGTTGCGCTCGGCGGAGACATAGCCGCGGCCGACGCCGATGCGAATCGTCATGTCGAGCGTGCCGCCGTCGGCGACCGTCGCGATGACGTGCTCGGGGTTCACGAGCGTGAACTCGGTCGGAACGTCGAGGTCGGCGCCGGTAACCGTGCACGGACCCTCGGCGAGCACGTGAGCAGTCGCCTCGGTGACGTCATCGTTCAGAGCCGAGAAGACAAGGCCCTTCACGTTCAGCACGATGTCGGTGATGTCCTCGATAACGCCCTCAGCCGTGGTGAACTCATGCTGCACGCCCTCGATCTGGATGGCGGTCGCTTTCGCGCCGTCAAGAGAGGAGAGCAGCACGCGACGCAGGCTGTTGCCAAGAGTATGGCCGTAACCGCGCTCGAGAGGCTCGACAATGTAGCGAGCCACCGTGTCGTTGACTTCTTCCGTTGTTACAGTAGGCCTCATGAACTCTGTCATGTTTTAAAAGCCTCCTTACTATGCTGCGATTACTTCGAGTAAAGTTCGACAATAAGCTGTTCGTTAATGTCCAAATCGATTTGATCGCGCTGCGGAAGGGCCAACACGTTGCCCTGGAGTTTCTCGATGTCAACCTCGAGCCAAGCAGGAACCTCGAAACGAGCGTTGGAAACGAGAGCGCTCTTGATGACGAGGAGCTCCTTGGATTTCGGAGCCACGGAGACGACGTCGCCGGCCTTCACGCGGTAGGAAGGAACGTCGACACGACGGCCGTTGACCATGATGTGGCCGTGGGTGACGATCTGACGAGCTTCCTTGCGGGTGCGGGCGAAGCCGAGACGGAAGATAACGCTGTCGAGGCGGGACTCGAGGATGCGCATCAGGTTCTCGCCGGTGATGCCCGGCATGGCCTTCGCCTTCTCGAAGTAGCCATGGAACTGCTTCTCGAGAACGCCGTAGATGAACTTCACCTTCTGCTTCTCGCGCAGCTGCATGCCGTACTCGGATTCCTTGCGGCGACGCTTGGGCTCGCGCTTGGAGGTTTTAGAGCTGCTGTACCCCAGCACAACGGGATCAAGGCCCAGCTGGCGGCAGCGCTTAAGAACCGGAGTTCTGTTAATTGCCATGGTTATATGATCCTTTCAACTACACGCGACGACGCTTGCACGGACGGCAACCGTTGTGCGGGATGGGGGTGCAATCCTGGATGCTCGCGATTTCGAGGCCAGCTGCCTGCAGGGAGCGGATTGCGGTCTCGCGACCGGAACCGGGACCCTTCACGTAAACGGCAACCTTCTTGAGGCCGTGCTCCATCGCGGTCTTGGCAGCAGCTTCCGCAGCCATCTGCGCCGCGAACGGCGTGGACTTGCGAGAACCCTTGAAGCCGACGGTGCCGGCGGACTGCCAGGAGATCACATTGCCCTGAGGATCGGTGATGCTCACAATGGTGTTGTTGAACGTGGATTTGATATGTGCGGCGCCAACGGCAATGTTCTTGCGCTCGGAGCGCTTGATGCGCGCACGCACTTGTTTCTTAGCTGCCACTTATCTGCTCCCTTACTTCTTCTTGCCGCCGATTTGCTTACGCGGGCCCTTGCGGGTGCGTGCATTGGTGTGGGTACGCTGACCGCGAACGGGCAGACCCTTGCGGTGACGAAGGCCACGGTAGCAGCCGATTTCCATGAGGCGCTTCACGTTCTGGGAAACTTCGCGGTGCAGGTCGCCCTCAACCGTGAGGTTCTCCTGGATGTAATCGCGGAGCTTGCCGAGATCCTCTTCGGAGAGGTCCTTCACGCGGACGTCCGGGTTCACACCGGTTTCCGCGAGGATCTTCTTGGAGGTCGTGAGGCCAATGCCGTAGATGTAGGTCAAGCCGACTTCAATGCGCTTATCGCGAGGAAGGTCGACACCAACGAGACGTGCCATAGGTTAATTCCCCTTCTTTCTTCCTAGCCCTGACGCTGCTTATGACGAGGGTTCTCGCAAATCACGAAGACCTTGCCATGGCGTCGGATGATTTTGCACTTGTCGCACATTTTCTTGACCGAAGGACGTACCTTCATTTCTCAATTCCTTTCGGTTATGCGTTCTCTTCTATATACAAACGTCCAGCCGCAGACGTTATTGCCGAGATTCGGCGAGGAAAACCCGAGGTTCCCCTACTTGAAGCGGTACGTGATGCGCCCGCGATTCAAGTCGTAGACGGACAACTCGACCGTGACCTTGTCGCCAGGGAGGATCTTGATGTAGTGCATACGCATCTTCCCCGAAATGTGGGCCAGGATCTCGTGGCCGTTCTCGAGCTCGACCTTGAACATCGCGTTCGGCAACGCTTCAAGGACCGTGCCCTCAAGCTCGATGACATCTTGTTTCGCCAACTGTGCTCTCCTCTTAATGTGGACTTAAGACAGCAACATGAGATGATATCAAACATATGAAGTTGTGTGGGAGATTTGAGCGTAAAAGCACACAAAACCAACAAACCTGTGGTTTTCGAAATACCTGCTTGCCAGGCCCGCGGTCATGCCGCGCGATTGTCGCTCCGCTTTATCCGGAGTGGAATCGCCAGGTATTCGCGCTTTCGAGAAGCGCAGCCGCCTTGTCGGCTTTTTTGACTGATGCCAGCTTGTTCCAACTGCCCCAGTCGATGCTGCTTTGCTGCATCCAAGATGGCTGGGGTACCAGGATTCGAACCTAGATAGCTGGTACCAAAAACCAGAGTCCTGCCATTGGACGATACCCCAGTCTGGATTGGTGCAGACCCAAAGCAGGTCTTACGCATTTGGAATGGTGGGCCGTCGGGGATTCGAACCCCGGGCCTTGGGATTAAAAGTCCCCTGCTCTGCCAACTGAGCTAACGGCCCTCTTATCCAATAGCGCAACTGTATATGCTAGCGATGCATCGATGCCGCGTCAAGGAAAAAGTTCGCGAATTCGCAGCAAGGGAATGCCACGCAAGCCGGTTTTATCTACGCGTTTTCGCGAAAGACGATCTCGCCTGTGTTGGGATCCATCGATTCGAGGATTGCGAGCGACTCCAGGTGATAGCCCTGCTCGCGCAGCTTGTCGCCGCCGTACTGGAAGCCCTTCTCCACCGCGATGCCGATGCCCTCGACCGTGGCGCCCGACTCCTCCACCAACTCGATAAGGCCGTTCAGAGCGCAACCGTTGGCCAGGAAATCGTCGATGATGAGCACATGGTCTTCAGGGCTTAGGAACTTCTTCGAAACGATGACGTCGAAGATGCGGCCGTGGGTGAACGATTGGATCTTGGTGGAGTACATCTCGCCGTCGAGGTTGATGGACTGGGCCTTCTTCGCGAACACGACGGGCGCGTTGCCGAAATGGCGCGCGACCAGACATGCGATGCCGATGCCCGACGCCTCGATTGTGAGGATCTTGTTCACGGGCGCATCCGCGAACAGTCGGGCGAACTCCGCGCCCATCTCGTCGATCAGGTTGACATCGATCTGGTGGTTGAGGAAGCTATCGACCTTCAGCACGCCTTCCGACTTGACGACGCCATCACGCTTGATGCGTTCTTCCAAAAGCTTCATTCCGTGCCCTTTCGTGCGCTTCCGAACCAATGAATCATGCTCGAACAGTGTAGCAGAATTAGAACACGATGCCCGCAGCAGAGACAATCGCTCCTGCCACAATGCCGACGACGAGGAGTATCGCCACGATGATGAGGTTTTGCTTAGGACGGCGGTTCGCTCGGAAGAGGACAAGCAGGCCGACGCCCGCCGAGACGAGCAGACCCGCGAACATGGCCCCCGCGCCGAGCACGCCTTCCACATACAGGTCGGCGATAACGACGCTCGCTGCGCAGTTCGGGATGAGGCCCACGATGGCCGCCACAACGACCGAAAGCGCGCTGTTCGAGCCGAGGATCTGCGCCAGCGCGTCCTCGCCTACCGTTTCGAGCACCACGTTCAAAAGCAGCGTGACGATGAAAATGAAGACTGTGACCTGGGCAGTGTGCTTGAGCGCGCTCTTCACGATGGAAGCGCCCGCATGGTCGTGATGGTGTTCCTCGTCCTTTTCCGCCTCGTAGGCAAGCTCGGGATTCTCCTCGCAGGCGTGACATTCGCCGTTGCAGTGGCAGTGATCGCGCTGGCAGAGCTCATGGATGCGTAGATGCTCTTCGGGACGATGGAGCAAGCGAAGCACGCCGTCGAGAGCAAGGCCCGCGATGATGCCCACGACCACCTTCGCACCCAGGATAGCGCCCATGGTGGAAAGGGGCACCTGAGCCGCGAGGAAAATGGGGATCATCTCGTCGGATGTGGATAGAAGCACAGCGATGAGCGTGCCGACCGTGATGACGCGGCCCGCATAGAGCGTCGACGCCGCCGCCGAAAAGCCGCATTGGGGCACGACGCCGAGCACCGCGCCAATGACGGGGCCCGCCTTCCCCGCGCGCTTGATGGCGTTTTGCGCCTTGTCGCCCGCCTTGTGCTCGAGCCATTCCATAGCCAGATAGGTTACGAACAAAAACGGGATGAGGTAAAGTGTGTCTTCAATTGAGTGTTCGAGGACATGCCCCGCGATATGCATGATTTCTTCCATAGCGAGGTATTCTAACGCAGCGGCATTCGCGCAGGCGGCAACGTGGGCGCAGTTTCGCCAAGCGACAAGAAAAACAGAAGGAGCAAACACGGCCATGATCGGAACCATCGTCAACACCGCCGCAATCGTCGTAGGGAGCGCCATCGGAAGCCTCGCGAAACGCGGGCTTGGTGAGAAGTACCAGGACATCCTGTTCTGCGCGATGGGCCTTGCGGCGACGGGTCTGGGTCTTCATTCCGTTGTCGAGGGCATGACCGAAAGCGTCTATCCCGTGCTGTTCATTGCGAGCCTTGCCATCGGCGGCGTCGCGGGCACGGCGATCGACATCGAGGGACGCTTCGACCGCCTGACCGAGCGCCTGTCGAAATCGAAGGTGGACGAAAGCGGCGGAACAAACCTCTCACGTGGTCTTTCGACCGGCATCGTGCTGTTCTGCTTCGGCACGCTTTCCATCTTGGGGCCGATCAATAGCGCGCTTTACGGCGACGAGACGTTTCTGCTCACCAACGCGACGCTCGACTTCGTGACTTCAATGGTCTTAGCGTCGTCATTCGGCATCGGCATGGCGCTCGCGGGCGTGGTGCTCTTTTGCTGGCAGGGTTCGATCTTCCTTTTGGCGCAGTGGCTCGAACCGCTTATGACCGCAAACCTCATGGCGGAAATCACCGTGGTTGGCGGGTTCTTGATCCTGGCGTCGGGGCTTTCCATCTTGAAGATCAAGGAGATTTCGGTCATGAATCTCCTGCCCGCGCTCTTGGTGCCGCCCGTCTGGTTTGCCATCCTGCCGCTTTTGCCCCTTGGGTGAGCTATCTTTGACATCGAGCATAAGTCGCTCGTGCCTCGTGAGAGGTGTCTTAAGCGCCTCATTCCCCTTTGCCGGACGCGATTTCCCCAATTGTTTTTTCCAGCTTACGCTTGTAAACAGAATCGGCGGCATAAAGCACTGAACAGGGGTTATGCACCGTCATAAAATCCTTTGCAACCAAGGTCACTGCGGGCGCATTTGAATACTTGCAGAAAAGCGCATCGTGTCCTACACAAATTCCCATCAGGATATTCAGATCCGTCTTGGCATCGTTGAGCAACAGGGCCTGCATGATTGGATTGCAGATAACACTATCTTCTGCCAATGAGGGCGCGCCAATGTTCAGGTCGGCTTTCATGTTGCTTTCCAACTTGCAGCCAACTACCTGCACTTCAAACCCGGCCTTCCTGAGAAGCTCTGTCAGGATACGCGTTTCCCTCAACATTGCCGTGCAGGTTGCTATGCCAACAAGAGACGCCCCCATGCAGGACGCAAACTTGATCGTGTCCTGAACGCGTGTCGAATTAACCGTTTCAGCGCTGACTATCGCGGCGGATTCCATTATGAGATGGTTCTCGGGTTCGTTGTAGAGACGCAGCGCCTCGTCATGCATTTCTTTGGTAATTGCTGTTTGAACGCAGAAATCAGGCGCCGTCTTGTCCAGGTGTTCGCATGCTACAACCCGGCAACTCTCGCAAGCAATATCGCTCATCGTCCTCAACGCCTTTCGATTCCGCATTGCACTTAATTCCGCAAGGGAGCGAAGATGCCCCGTCTCGCGTCGTTACACTCAGCCACAAAATAACACCCAGCAAGAGGAAAGGCAATTCTTGACAAGCGCTCCGACCAGGGCGCCCTGCGTAAGGGGGAAGTGCGAAGCGCCACGCTTGCTCCGAAGACAGCGAGGGCCCGCCTGGCGAGTTCAGGTGGCGCGAAAGGTTGAGGACGCGCAGGAAGAAAGGGGCTTGTCACTTTCGCCCCAAAGACAGCGAGAAGGCCCCTGGCGGATGCGGGGCGTGCGAAAGGATTTCGACGCGTACTTCGGTACGCGAGAAATTGACCCGCTTTCGCCGCAGAAGACAGCGAGGGCCCGCCTGGCGAGTTCAGGTGGCGCGAAAGGTTGAGGGCGCGTACTTCGGTACGCGACGAAACCTTGGAGCGCCAGCTGGACCGCCAGACGGGCCCGCAGTGTCGAGCTGTTTCGCTGGCTGTAAAGCCAGCGAAACCTATTACATCATGCCCATGCCGCCGCCCTGGCCTGCTGCGGCGAGAGCGGAGAGGTCGGGACCGTCCTTGGGGATCTCGTTGATCGTAGCCTCGGTGATGAGGATGAGGCCGGCGACGGAAGCTGCGGACTGCAGCGCCGTGCGGGTAACCTTGACCGGGTCGTTCACGCCCATCTCGATCATGTTGCCGTACTCGCCGGTTGCGCAGTTCAGGCCTTCACCGGTAGGCAGACCCTTGATCTTCTCGACCACAACGGAGCCTTCGAAGCCGGCGTTCTGGGCAATCGCGCGAATCGGGGCCTCGAGGGCCTTGCGGATGATGTCGATGCCGACGAGCTCGTCCTTATCGGTGGTCTCGATCTTGTCGAGCTCGGAGACAACGTCGAGCAGAGCGACGCCGCCGCCAGGAACGATGCCCTCTTCGACAGCTGCGCGCGTTGCCTGCAGCGCGTCCTCGATGCGGGACTTCTTCTCCTTGAGCTCGGACTCGGTTGCAGCACCGACCTTGAGCACTGCCACGCCGCCGGAGAGCTTGGCGAGGCGCTCCTGGAGCTTCTCGCGGTCGAAGTCGGACTCGGTGCGGTCGAGCTCGGCCTTGATCTGGGCAATGCGGTCCTCGATGTCCTTCTTATCGCCCGCGCCGTCGACGATGAGCGAGTTCTCCTTGGTGACCTTGACGGTCTTCGCAGTACCGAGCATGTCGATGGTGACGTCGGCGAGCGTCATGCCGAGATCCTTCGAGACGACGGTCGCGCCGGTGACGGCGGCCATGTCCTCGAGGATGCGCTTGCGGCGATCGCCGAAGCCGGGAGCCTTGATGGCGACGCAGTTGAAGGTGCCGCGCAGCTTGTTGAGCAGGATGGTGGCAAGCGCCTCGCCCTCGACGTCCTCAGCGACGAGGAACAGCGGGCGGCCGGTCTTGATGATCGACTCGAGCAGCGAGACCATATCCTGGATGTTGGTGACCTTCTGGTCGGTGAGCAGGATGAACGGGTCCTTCAGGTTCGCTTCCATCTTCTCGGCGTCGGTCGCCATGTACGGAGAGATGTAGCCGCGATCATACTGCATGCCCTCGACGATGTTCACGTCCATGCCGAACGTCTGGGAATCCTCGACGGAGATGGCGCCGTCCTTGCCGACAGCTTCCATAGCCTCGGCGATCTTCTCGCCGATCTCGGGGTCGCCCGCGGAGATGGTGCCGACGTTGGCAATCTGCTCTTTGGTGTCGATGGTCTGGGCGTTCGCCTTGATGGCCTCGACGACGGCATTGGTCGCCTTCTGAATGCCGCGGCGGATGCCGAGCGCGTCAGCGCCAGCGGTGACGTTGCGCAGGCCCTCGTTGACGATGACGTCGGCGAGCAGGGTTGCGGTCGTGGTGCCGTCGCCCGCGTCGTCGTTGGTCTTCACGGCAGCCTCGCGGATGAGCTGGGCGCCCATGTTCTCGACGGGATCTTCCAGCTCGACTTCCTTCGCAACGGTGACACCGTCGTTGGTGACGACCGGCGCGCCGTAGGACTTCTCGAGGGCGACGTAGCGGCCCTTGGGGCCAAGCGTGACTTTCACGGCATCGGCGAGCTTGGAGACGCCGGCCGCGAGAGCGGAGCGGGCGTCAGATTCGAACTTGATATCCTTAGCCATTTTTAGGCTTCCTTTCCTTGAAAGAACTCAGCAACGTAAAGGACGGGCTTTGGAGTAGATCCTGAAAGCGGAATCGCAATACGCTCGTGCCGCATGGCCTTGTGACCAGGCAAGAAAGCGACGTAGTGCGATTTCGGGACAACCGCGGAAAGCCGTCGGGAGAGCTATTCGAAGACCGCGTAGATGTCCTCGGAGCGAAGAATCATGACCTCTTCGCCATTGACCTTGACTTCGGTTCCGCCGTACTTGCCATAGAGCACACGGTCGCCTTCCTTCACGGGCACGGGAACGAGGTTGCCGTCCTTGTCAAGCTTGCCCTCGCCCACCTTGAGGACGACGCCCGTCTGGGGCTTTTCCTTCGCGTCGTGCGCGAGGATGAGGCCACCTGCGGTGGTTTCCTCTGCTTCGTCCTGCTTCACGATGACGCGATCGCCGAGCGGCTTCAGGTTCATCATTACTTGCCTTCCTCTCATCAACCTTGAATCGATGGTTGCTAATACCGAGCTTTCGAGTGCTAGCACTCTTCGAACGTGAGTGCTAACAACATTGGGTTACTATAGCATCTGGGAAGGCGAATGCAAGCATTTTGCAGAAAACTTGAGCGATAGGGACTTAGGTTTTATCGAATCGCCACACTGCGTTCATATTTCAGTTCGCACGCGGGGAAACGAGCCCGCCCTCGTAGGCGCACACCACGAGCTGCGCCCGATCGTGCGCATCGAGCTTCCCCATGATGCGGGCAACGTGTGTTTTCACCGTTGCGGGAGAAATCACCAAATCGCCTGCGATTTCCTCATTGGTAAGCCCGCGCGCGACCAACGTGAGAATCTCTCGCTCGCGGTCGGTGAGCGACCTTATGGCCTCCCGTGCGTGCGAGCCCTTCGGCATGCCCGCACGAGGGCGCGACGCCACGAACGTCTCCACCAAGCGTCGCATGACCGAGGGCTGGATGAGGGCATCGCCGCGTGCGACGATGCGGATGGCCTCGACGATGTCGTCGGGCTCGGCGTCTTTCAACAAAAAGCCGCTCGCCCCCGCAGCGAGCGCGTCGTAGACGTACTCGTCGATGTCGAACGTGGTGAGAACGAGGACATGCGTGCCCGAGAGCAGCGGGTTTGATGTGATGTCGCGCGTGGCGTCGATGCCGTTTCGCACCGGCATGCGGATGTCCATGAGCACCACGTCGGGGCGGATCTTCTGGGCGAGGTAGACCGCCTCTTCGCCGTTGCGCGCCTCACCTTCGACCGACAACCCGTCGTAGGAGTTGAGAATCATGCGGAATCCGCTTCTCACGAGATCCTGGTCATCTGCGATGAGGATGCGCAGTGTTTCCCTCGATGGAGCCCGGTCGCTTGTCTCACGGTCTCCGCCGGCATCGCATTTCCCGAAGCCGGAAACCGCAGGAAAGCTCGCCGCCTTCTGCCTATCTTCGCTCATGGAACCCCCTTTCCCCGCGCGCGGCGCCAAAACCGGAGGACTCGTCGCCGACGGGGATGGACGCGCGAACGCGAAAGCCGCCGCCGGGAAGAGGGCCCGCGTCGAGGGTGCCGCCGAGCAGCTTCGCGCGTTCCCTCATGCCGTCGATGCCGTGTCCGCCCGTCGGGGACGCCCCGTCCGCAGCGCCCGACGAGCCGTCGCCATCGTCTTGCACAGTGAGCAGCGCCCTCGCACCGTCGCTTTCGAGGACGATCGACGCATTTTTTGCATGGGCATGGCGGACGATGTTGGTCGTAGCCTCGCGAGCGATGCCAAACAGCGCGATGTCGATGAACGCCGGTGTCGCTTCCCGATCGTAGCCCGACACGTCGAGCGTCGTTGTGACCCCCGCTTCTTGAAGGTAGTCCGCCAAATCCATAAGGCGTGCCGTGCCCTCGGTCGGTGTGGTCTCGGCGGAGGAATCTCCCATCCTGAGCACACCGATCATCGCGCGAATCTCCTCGAGCGCATCTTTCGCCGTCTCGTGCGCGAGCGACACCGCCTCCCTTGCGGCGGCGGGATCGCGGTCGATCAGGCGCTCGGCTGCTGCAGTCTGGATGCTGACCGCCGAAAGTGAATGGGCCGTGATGTCGTGGACCTCGCGAGCGATGCGGACGCGCTCCTCTTCGACACGACGAGCCGCCACCTCCTCGCGCGTGCGCTCGGCCTCTTCGGCGCGCTGCTCAGTGGCCCGCACGGAATCGCGATGGGCGCATACGGCAAGCCCGCCGAGCGCCGAGACGACCATGAGCACGAGGTTTTGCACGTATACCCAGAACCACAGCGCAGCCGAAGTTCCGCCGTACGACGCCGCCGCAAGCCCCAAGGCGCTCGCGGCGCAGGCGACGCCCATCTCGATGCGCGAGCATTCCACAACAATGGTGAACAGGGCAACCATCGGCCCAAAGACGGCGAGCATAGACCCATGGAAAGAGTTTTGCAATCCGACGAACGCCACGAGCGTGAACACGAAGACAAGCCAAGGGGATTTCCTGCGCGCCACGAGGGGAAACGTCGTGAGAGCAAGCGCGATGAAAGACGATGTGGCGGGAATGACGGCCTCGATGCCGAGCATGCGGCGCAAAGCCTCGTCGGGAAGGATGAGGCTTGCAGAGACCATCAACTGCACGGCACCAAAAGCAAAGGCGGCAAGCGCCACCGCGACGTCGACCGCCCAATCGCGCGGGCCCATTTCCCGATTATGTATAAGCACGCTGTCCATGCCCCCCATTATGCGCAAACCCCGCACGACGCGCCATACGCCATGCGGGGTATCCGAACAAAACCAAAGGCAGAATCAGGGGGCGAAATGATATCAGCGCACTTGGCAAGCGCGGTGAACCCGCTACGCGTTGGCGGCAGCGGCCTCTTTCGCCTTTGCAGCTTTCTCCGCCGCCTCCTCGGCGCGCGCCTTGGCGATCTCGTCGAGCGCTTCCTGCGGGGTGTACTTGCAGTGGCCGTCGCCCATCTTGGTGACGACGATGGAGTCGCCCACAGACACCGTGCCGCCGGTAACGACCTCGAAGAAGATGCCCTCGCGCGGGAAGATGCAGTCGCCCGCCAGGTAGTAAATAGCGCACTTCTTGTGGCACACCTTGCCGATCTGGGAAAGCTCGAGCACAACCTCGTCGCCGATCTTCACCTGGGTGCCGAGCGGCAGCGCGAGCAGGTCCATCCCCTCGGTGGTGATGTTCTCGGCGAAGTCGCCCTCCTTCACATCGAGGCCCATCGCGCGCGCCTTCTCGATGGATTCCCAGGCGAGCAGCGATACCTGGCGATGCCAGTCGCCGGCATGGGCGTCGCCCGTCACACCATGGTGCGGGTCGATATGGATTTGCCCACTCTCAACTGGCTTTTTACGCGTGCCCTTGCGCTCGGAGACGTTGACGGAGCGAACGTGGCCGGTGTTTTCCATGATGGTTTCTCCCCTCAGTGCGAAAAAGGCCGCCAGTCCGTGCGAGCGAGCTCGCGGCGAGGACTTGCGGCCTTTATGCAACTTCTAGTAACTGAGTAGGAATAATAGAACGCTTCGCTATTGAACGCAAGAAGGAATAATCGTTTTTTCCATCGTTGCACGATTTTCGTTGTGTTTCGCGCCTTTTTGTCACGTTTCATCTCAACACAGGCTGGGAGGTCGCGGACATCTCTGCGGGAGCGCAAGGGATCGCGCGTACGCGGGCGCAGGCGGGCATGCCTGGACGCTCGCTGGAAGGGACACCCCCTTAGCGCAGCTTCGCGCGGCGCTGCTTCCAATCGGGCATAAACGCGTCCATGAGCTGGTGGAACCTTGGACCGTGGCCGCGCTCCAGCAAGTGACACAGCTCGTGGACCACCACATATTCCAAGCATTCCGGCGGATAAAGCGCCAACCGCACATTGATGCAGATGCGCCCTGTCGCCGGTTGGCAACTGCCCCAGCGGCTCGTCATGTTGCGATACGCGAGCTTGCCCGCCTTCACGCCCATGATCGGCTCCCACGCGGCCACGAGCGCGGGCACACATGCGCTTACCGTTTCGCGCCATGCAGCGACTTCTTCGGGAGTCGCCTGGGCCGCACGCGCCATGGGAGTTTGCGCGGCTTGCGCCATGCGAGATGCGATCCACGCGCTCTTCGACCTGATGAAAGCCTCAACTTCGGAATCCGAGACCCACGAAGGCGCCGACACGTCGACGTGCGATCCGTCGCGCGCGATCCGCAGGTTTACGTTTTTCACGCGCTTGCGGACGATATGCGCCTCGATTCCGTCTACGACCGTGATTTCGCCCGAGAGCGAGGGAGCGGGGGCGCAGGCACGTGCCCCTTTATTGGAACGTTCGCTATTTCGTACACGTTTTCCCTGGTCGAACGCTTGTTTTTCACGTTCGATCATTTTACGCGTGCGCACGGGCCCCGATTGGTTGGAATACGGCACAATGCAATCCTTAGGCGTCGAGCGCGATCTCGTAGGCAGCGTTTCGGGAAAGCCCGAACTCGGCAGCGATCGCCTTGGCGATTTCTTTGTTGCGCGCGCCTTCGGCCTTGAGCTCGGCGGCCCGGACACGGGCGGCCTCGGCAGCGTCGAGCTGCGCTGCGTCCTCTTCGGCAGCGCTTGGCTCATCAATCACGATGGCGATCTCGCCTTTGATGGAACCCTCTTGCGCGCGTCGAGCGAACTCGTCGCGAAGATCGGGCAGCGGGGCGCGCACCACTTCCTCGTGCAGCTTGGTAAGCTCGCGGCACACCGCCGCCTCGCGCAAAGGAAACGCCTGGGCCATCGACTCGAGCGCCGATGCCACGCGATTGGGGCTCTCATAGAAGATGAGCGCAGCATCGAGAGTGCGCAGCGCGTCGAGCGCCGCCTTACGCTCGACATCCTTGCGCGGGAAGAAACCGCCGAAGTAGAAGCGGGGACACGTGCAGCCGCTTGCCACGTATGCCGTGGCACAGGCGGATGCGCCGGGGAGCACCTCGACAGACGCGCCAGCTTCACGAGCTGCGCGAACAAGCCGAAGCCCTGGATCGGACACGCCCGGCATGCCAGCGTCGCTGCAGTACGCGATCACCTCGCCGGCAAGCACGCGCTCGGCAACCTGCGACGCGCGGTCGCCGATAAGCGCCTCGTCCAAGCGTTCGAGCCGCTTCTCGATACCGAAGGCGGCGAGCAGCTTCCCCGTCACGCGCGTGTCCTCCGCGCAAACGACGTCTGCCTCCCCGAGCGCCGAAACCGTGCGCTCGGTCATGTCGCCTAAGTTGCCGATGGGTGTCGGGCAGATGATGAGTTTTCCAAGTGTGTTAGCCATGCGCGTTAGTATAGCGCGAGCAAAACCGCGGTGCGCAAGAGGAAGCGCACCTAACATGAGAAAAGGGCGCCCGCCGCGACGCAAATCGCAACGGACGCCCTTCGCGCGAGCCTCGGTGGAACTTGGAGCCGAGAGCTGTTACTTCTTGATAGCCTTGAAGGCCTCGGTCTGGGCCTTGATGCCGCGCTCGGCAGCCAGGCGCTCGATCGAGGTGGCACCGAAGAAGCCGTCGATGCCGGGCACGTGCTCGATGACGTACGCCGCGTCCTTCGGCTCGGAAATCGGGCCGCCGTGGCAGATGACGAGCGCGTCGGGGTTGATGTCCTTCACGACCTTCACGATGCCGGTGATGATCTCCACGCAGTCGTCGAGCGTGCGCGCGGTCTCGGCACCGATCGTGCCGCCGGTGGTGAGGCCCATGTGCGCGACGATGATGTCTGCGCCGGCCTTGGTCATCGCTGCCGCCTGCTCCTCGTCGAAGACATACGGGCAGGTGAGCATGTCGAGCTTGTGAGCCTCGGCGATCATGTCGACCTCAAGGCCGTAGCCCATGCCGGTCTCCTCGAGGTTCTTGCGGAACACGCCGTCGATAAGGCCCACGGTCGGGAAGTTCTGCACGCCGTTGAAGCCCTGGTCTTTCAGCTCGGCCAGGTACTTCTTCATGACGCGGAACGGGTCGGTGCCGCAGACGCCGGCGAGAACCGGGGTGTCCTTCACGACGGGCAGCACCTCGGCGCCCATCTCGACGACGATCTGGTTCGCGTCGCCGTAGGAAAGCAGGCCCGCGAGCGAGCCGCGGCCGGCCATGCGGAAGCGGCCGGAGTTGTAGATGACGAAGATGTCGGCACCGCCGGCCTCAGCCGACTTCGCCGTGATGCCCGTGCCGGCGCCGACGCCGAGCAGGATGTTGCCCTCGGCGAGGGACTTACGGAAACGATCGAGGATTTCCGCGCGGGACAGTTCAAGCATGGTGTTCTCCTTCTTTTCGAGTACTACCTTTTTCTTGCCGAACATATGCGTTCACGGCGCGCCGCGAGTTAGAGCGGACGACGCCGATGAAGCCTGGGGGAAGGCGCCGTCGCCCCGCAGCAAGCCCGACGACGACGGGATGGCTGCTATCCGGCGCGGCGCGGTGCCAGGGAGGAAGGCGGAAGCGCGTCGCCCCCGCCTTCCCGGTCGTGCTATTTCTCCATGAGGTCGATAAGTTTCTGAGCTGCGGCGATCGCGAACTCGTCGTCGTTTACGTGCGCGTCCATCTCGATGACCTCGGCCTTCGCGGGGTCGATCTCGTCCTTGAGCGTCTTGAAGAGCGCCGCGTCCTCTTCGGGACCGTAGAACGGCTGGCCCTCGGCGTCGATCATCGACACGCCCTTGAGCGGCAGCATGACCGCGCACGGGCCGATCGACATGTTCACCTTTTCGGCGATGGCATGGCCGATCTGCTCGTTTTCCTCCGCCGTGGTGCGCATGAGCGTGACCGTGGGGTTGTGCTTGTACAGGTTTCGGGACTTATACTGCTCGGGAACGGTTTCCCACGGCCCGAAGTTAACCATGTCGTCGGCGCCGACCGACACGACGGCGGGCACGCCGTTCAGGGCAGCCGCGCTGCAGCGGTCGGGGCCTGCGGCAAGCACGCCCCCGACGACCTCGTCGCACCATTCGGTGGTGGTCAAATCGAGCACGCCCTTGATGAAGCCGCCGTTGACGAGCGCTTCCATGCATTTTCCACCCGTGCCCGTCGCATGGAACACGAGCACCTCGAAGCCCTTCGACTCCAGATAGGCCTGCGCCTTCTGCACGGCGGGGGTGGTCACGCCGAACATGGTCGCGGCAACGAGCGGCTTGTTGTCCTCGTGCTTGGGGGCAACGTGCTCGAGCATGCCCGTCATGGCGGCGATGGCGTTGTTGAAGATGGTCGCCGAGAAGGAGTTGATGCCCGCCACGTCGACGATCGAGGGGAACATGGCGATGTCCGACGCGCCGATGTAGGGCGACGTGTCGCCAGACGCCATGGTGGACACCATGACCTTCGGCACGCCGATGGGCAGCTTGCGCATGCCGGCGGTCGCGATGGTGGTGCCGCCCGATCCGCCCATGGAGAACACGCCGTCGAAGCGGCCGTTCGCGTAGAGCGTGGGCAGAAGCTTCTCGACGCCGCGCGTCATGGTCTCGGTGGCGAAAGCGCGGTCCTTCTTCTCCACGATGGTCGACATCTCGATATCGACCGCCGCCGCGACTTCCGTGTTGGGAACGTCGGGCATGGTTTGCGGGTCGAAGACGCCGCAGTGGATGGTGAGGGTGTTGATGCCCAGCTCCTCAAAGCGGGCTTTCACATAGGCGAATTCCTCGCCTTTCGTGTCGAACGTGCCGATGATAGCAACTGTTTTCACACAGGCCTCCTGACGTAGGGTTTCGACTCGCTGCCCAGTTTAGTTCGTGCTCTATGGTTTCGAGGCCGCGTTCACAACTCGCCACAGCATCACGACAATTCCGCAGAGGGCGTTTGTTACGCGACGGGTGGCATAAAAGGGCTCTTCGGTGGTTTCTGTGGGAGAGATTCCGGCATAGGCCCAGCTCAG
>ERZ827108.1634-NODE-1634-length-28195-cov-13.750817_pt1 | contig 28195 bp, 23 predicted proteins | sample MGYA00519921_ERZ827108 | MGnify/ENA primary metagenome ERZ827108 (study PRJEB31778, sample SAMEA3449258) | human gut metagenome | biome: human gut; feature: human-associated habitat; material: faeces | place: United Kingdom | collected 2010/2012 ...
CTTCCATGGGTTATACCCTAAGAGCAAACCACCCGCTATGCGGGTGGTCCTGATTGGAGGGAACGATATATGGCAAAAGGCAAGAACACGTTCGTCGACTTCGAGCTGGAGAGCGGCGAGACGGTCAAGATGACGCTCGCCTTCTACCTGCTGCTCGGTTTGAAGCAGCACCGCAAGGACATCTACGACCGCTACAACCAGATCATGGTCAAGGGACCCAAGGAAGAGCTCGAGTCGATCACCATCCTGTACGCGGCTTACCTGTGCGCCTACATCCAAGGCAAGGGAACCGCCGACGGCGCCATGCCGGAACGGGATTTCATGGTCGAGTGCGGCAGCGACCGCGAGGCGGTGATGAGCGCCGTCGCAGCTCTGACGCGCCCAAAACGAAAAACGGCTTCCGAGAGCCGTTCGTAAGGCGCACGCGCAGATCCGACCATCCCGTGAGCGTCCCGAAGTTCGACATCGAGGACATCGAGGACGCCTACGCCTACTACGTGATGATCCTCGGCATCCCCGAGGACTACTTCTGGCACGCCGACGTCGCCTCGGTAAAGAGCGTCGCGCTCGACAAGTCGGCGTACGACGCATGGGAGGCGTCGGAGCATCGCAAGCAGGCGGAACGCGCGCGCAAGGAAGCATCGAGAAAATCCAGGAGGTGAGAAGAATCCATGGCATCCAAGAACGAGGCGAAGATCAAGTTCACCGCCGAGACGGGCGACTTCAACGAGGGCATAAAGAAGTGCGACAGCCAGATGACCGAGCTGAGGTCAGAGCTGAAGCTCGTGAACGCGCAGATGGCGTCGAGCGGCGAGAGCGCCGAACTGCTTGAGAAACGCCAGCAGATACTCGCGCGGCAAAGCGAAGTCGCCGCGCAGAAGTCCCAACTGCTCGCGCAAAAGGTTGAGGCGGCTGAGAGGATATTCGGCACGGCGTCGACCGACGCAGCGAAATACCGGACCCAGCTCAACAACGCGCAAACGTCCGAAGAGCGACTTGCGAAGTCGGCGAACGACGCCGCGAACGACGTGAAGCAGCTCGATTCGTCGATGGACAAGGCGTCGAGCTCAGCTAAGGGCTTCGGATCGAGCGTCGGCGACATCGCACTCGGTAGCATGATTGCCGACGGCGCATCGAGCGCGATTCAATCGCTCGCGGGGCTGTCAGACGCCACCGAGGAAAACCGCGTCAACATGAACAAGCTGAACACGACCTACGAATGGTCTGGCCGCAGCATTGACGATGCGCGGAAGGTGTACCAGAACTTCTTGGGGTTGTGCGGAGACAGTGACCAGGCCGTCGAGGCAGCGCAGGATATGAACAACCTGGCCGATGCCGGAGCCGACATCGACACATGGTACGACATCGCGTCCGGCACGGTCGCGGCGTTCGGAGACGCGCTCCCAATCGAGAACCTAATCGAATCGGCAAACGAGACCATCCGCACTGGACAGGTGACGGGAGGCTTGGCCGACGCGCTCAACTGGACGTCGGTCAACGCAACACTCCTCAACACGAAGCTCGGCGAAGACCACCCGAAGGCCATGGAGGCGTTCAACGAGGCCCTCAACAGCGGGTCCAGCACAGAAGACGCCATGAACGCCGCGCTCGCGGCATGTTCCGACGAACAGGAGCGTCAAGAGATACTTTCGGCTGTTCTCGCATCGCAGTACACGGAACTGGGCGCGGCGTTCCAGGACACTAACCAGGACATCGACGACTCTCGCAAGGCGAACGACGACCTTTTGCAGTCTCAGTCTAAGCTCAGCGAGAAGATAACGCCGCTCCAAACCATGTTCACCAATCTCGCGGCCGACGGGATCGGTTTCCTGGCGGACAACCTCGAAACCGTGATTCCGCTCGTCGGCGCCGCAGCCGCCGTGTTCGGCATCCTCTACGTCGCGTTGAACTTCTCGACGATCGTTACCGGGCTGACAACGGCAATCGGCGCGCTGGGTCCCGTACTCACCGTGCTGACCGGCCCCGTCGGGATAGTGCTAGCCGCCGTGGCCGCTCTCGCCGCCGTGCTCAAGTACCTATGGGACACCAACGATGGCTTCAGAGCAACCGTGACCAACGCCTGGAATCAGATTCAGCAGGCCATCGTAACCGTGATGACCTATCTCCAGCCGTATCTTGAAACGGCATGGACTACGCTGCAAACGACAGTCACGAACGTCATGAACGCCCTCATGCCCATCATTCAGAACGTGCTGACATTCATTATCTCGGTGGCCGTCCCGCTGCTCTCGTCGCTGTTCGAGACGTTCGCGACCGCGTTCGGGAATATCCTGACTACGGTGTCAGGAGTTATGAGCGGTCTCAGCTCCATCGTCAGCGGCACATTGGGCGTAATCCAGGGAATCTTCGAGACGGTCGTCGGCCTCATCGTCGGCGTCGTCACGGGCGATTTCTCGATGATGAGCGACGGCGTCTCGGGAATCCTCAATGGGATGTCGGGCATCGTCAGCGGCATCTTCAACTCGATTCTGTCCATCATCGGCGGAATTGTGAGCAGCATCGTTTCGGTCGTCTCCGGGGGGTTCAACGCCGCCTCTGCGACCGTTTCTGGGGTGATGGACGGCATATCGAGCGTCATCGGCAATGTCATGGGAGACGCGGAGAACACCGTCTCCAACGCAATCGACTCGATCGTCGGGTTCTTCGCGGGCATGCATATCGAGTTCCCGCACATCAACCTCCCGCACTTCAGCCTGAGCGGCGAGTTCTCCCTCATGCCGCCGAGCGTGCCTGCCATCGGCATCGAATGGTACGCGAAGGGCGGCATCATGACCGCGCCGACGATGTTCGGCGTGAACGGAGGTCGGGCCATGGTCGGCGGCGAGGCAGGACCCGAAGCCGTCCTGCCCATCTCGCTGCTCCAAGACTATATCGACCATGCCTTCGACCGAAACCAAGTTGGCAACAACAACGAGGTCAACGTCACCGTGTACGCCGGCGGAGACTCAGACGACATCGCGAACAAGGTCGCCGTCAAGGTTTTCGGGGCAATCGATCAGGCCATGGCGGCAAACGGGAGGTAATCAATCATGGCTAACTGGTACGAGGGGCCCTGGGTAGGCCCCGGGGCCAAGTTCCAGGTGTGCGTTGGGTATTCCTACGACACCTACACGGACGACACGGTCCACATGTACTGGAAACGATTCATCAAGGTAGACGGCAACTTCTACGGAACGACCGTGCACACGAGCTGGGCGGGCGACATCACGCTCAACGGCTCGGGAGACTACGCCGACACCGGCTGGCAGGACCTCGGCGCGGTCCCATACGGGCACTACGATTCCACCGGCGCGGACGCATGGTACACGAGCGGCTCCGGCACTACCTACGAATCGTCCGGCAGGTGGGGCGAGTACGCGACCGCCCCGACGTGGACTCCATACCCTGTCAAGGTCATCGTGGCGACGCGTGCGAGCGACGACCGCACCGACCTGTCGTGGCAGAACGACGCCCACGGGGCGCGACCTTACTCGGGCATCTACGTGGACAGGCAGGTGGACGGCGGCTCGTGGAGCCTCATCGCCAACATAAGCGGCGGCTCCACGTCGTTCGCCGACGCGTCCACGTCTGCGAACCACGCCTACCGCTACCGCGTCGTCCCGTACAACGACGCGGGGCAGCCCGACCACGCGCTGTCGGGCACGGTCTACAACACGCCGTGCGCCCCGACGTTCGCCTCCGTGGCGCGCAAGGACGCCACGACCGTAACGGCGACGCTGTCCAACGAGGCGAACACCGCGACGGCGCTGGAGTACCAGTCTCGCAAGATGGGGGGCTCCAGATGGGGCGAGTGGGGCGCCACCTCGTCCATGAGCGGCAAGGTCGCATCGTTCGACGTCGACCTCGGCGGCGGAACGTTCCAGCTTCGAGCGCGCAACACCCGCATCCCGCTCGCGTCCGACTGGGCGCTCTCGGAGCCCGTGGTAACCATCTGCGCGCCCGCTGCACCGACGCTCGTGTCCCCCGCGTCGTCGGCGGTCGTCTCGAAGACCTCGCTCAAGGTCGGGTTCGAGTGGATGCACAACGCGCTGGACGGCAGCGCGCAGACCAAGGCGGAGCTGCGCTACTCGACCGACGGCGGCTCCACATGGGCGACCGTCGCGGTGGATGGCGACGGCCAGTCGGCGGAGGTCGACAACTCGTTCGCGCTCAACTCAACGGTGACGTGGTGCGTGCGAACCAAGGGAGCTCACGACGATTTCGGCCCGTGGTCCGGCAACAGGGTGTTCGCGGTCAAGCAGGTGCCGACCGTCGTCATCGAGCAGCCGCCCGAAGGCTACGTGGTAGAGGAGATCCCCATCGCGATCGAGCTGATGTACAGCGACCCGTCGGGCGAGCTCGCGAGCGCGAGGATGACGATACTCGACGACGGCGGCTCGGCGGTCTACTCGGAGGACATGGGCACGTCGACGAGATGCGACGTTGGCGCATCGGAGTTCGTCCCTGAGGACGGCAAGGCATACACCATCGAGGCCTCCGTGCGCTCGTCCTCGACGCTCACGGCCACGGCGACGCGCGCGGTGACGGTCAAGTTCGTCCTTCCGCAGCGGGCCGACATCGGGGTCGACTTCGACCAGGAGCAGGGCTTCGCGTACGTCACGCCCAAGCTCGCAGACGATGAGGGCTTCTCGCAGGTCGTGCGCATCGACCTGTTCCGCGTCAACGGATCGGAGCGAGTGCTAATAGGCGAGGACGTTGAATCTGGAGAGGTCGTCCTCGACCGATACGCGCCGCTCAACGTCCCGTACTCGTACGAATCGGTTACCCATTCTGCGTCTGGGTCGGTCAACAAGACCAACGTAGCGTGCACGTTCGCAACGCCATGGTGGTACATCTACTTCGACGGCGGCATCGCGAAGGCGATGTGGGAGCCTTCGGGAAGCAGGACGCCAAGACGACCTGCCGACGAACTGAAGGAGATAGACGGAAGGGAATGGCCGCTGCTCATCCAGGGCCGCCGCAAATCGTACAAGGTGAGCTTCAGCGGATGGGTCGAATCGAGGGACGAGGCGGATACGTTCGTCAGCATGACGCTCGCTTCCGGCGACAAGGTCTACAAGGACCTCGAGGGTCATGTGTTCCACTGCCACGCGGAAGCCGACGTCACCGACGACTACGACGGCTTTTTCGAATATTCGGCGACCGTGGGCGTTTCGATCACAAGGGTTTCGGGGGGTGCGCTCTGATGCCTAATTGGAAAGGTCCGCGTTACGATGCGGGATGGGTTTACAGACGCGTCGCATGGGGCACCTGGATGGAGGTAGGCGAGTACTCGAACATCGAGAGCTTGTCGTACAGCAAATCCGCGCTTAACTCGCTCAAGCTCTCGGGCAGCGCGAGCTGCGACGGAGATCCGCCTGATGAGATAGACGCCGTAACGGCCTATTACACGTTCGCCGACGGCTCCGGCGAGGTCGCTCTCGTCCCGGTGATGACTTTTCTGGTCGAGTCAGACGAACCGCAGTATTCGGCATCGGACGGCGGTATCGCGAGAAGCAGCTCTCTCAAGTTCTATTCACTGCTGAAGGTCCTGTCCGACATCGTGCCGGAAGGCTCCTTGACGATACCCGCCGGGACGAACGCCGTTGCCAAGGCCAAGGATATAGCCGAGAGCGTCGGTCTTCGGACGAACAATCCGTCGTCGACGTACGCGACGAACGAGGATAAGACGTTCGGCTCGGACTCGACGTACCTCAGCATCGTCAACTGGCTGCTCGACGTGGCCGGATACGCCTCGGCTCGCACCGATGCGCGCGGCGTCGTGCAGATGGAGCCATACGTCGAGCCCACTGACAGGCCCGTCTCATGGACGTTCAGGAACGACGACGATTCGACGTTGCTGTCCGGCCCGTCGTGCGAAAACGACTGGAGATCGATACCCAACGTCGTCACTCTCGAATACCAAACCGAATCGGAGTACATCATCGCGACCGCGCGCAACATCGACCCCGACAGCAGGGCGTCGCTCCCGAGCAGGGGGTGGCGGACGAAGAGCGCGACGGTGTCCGTCAGCGAGCTCGACGGCGAGACTCCGCAAGCGCGCCTGGATAACCTCAAGGCGATGGCCGTGAGCGAGGTCAAGAGCGAGTCTGCGGAGGTCCAATACGTCAAGATTGAATCCGTTTTCGTTCCAGTGTCGGTGAACGATTCGATCGCAATCGAGTATTCGGGGAAGACGTGGCGAGGGAGCATCACCGCCATAGACGGCAACGACGGACCGTCCGGAGACATGACCATCAAAGCGCGAATCTTCATCCGCCGCGACGTCCTCGTCGATGTCGACGGCAAGATTTCTTGAGAGGAGGCAAACGTAAATGGCAGAGTCGATGGCGAGCATGGCCGAGAAGGCCCTGAGGATAAAGCCGGGCGGCGATTCCGGCGTCGATCACCACACCTACGGCACGGTCGAGTCCGCGAACGCCGACGGGTCGTACCAGGTTCGGATCGACGGCGCTGCGACCGCAACCCGCTGCGCGAGCGCCTGCGCGGCGGCGTCTGGCGACCGCGTGCTCGTGCTCGTCAAATCCGACGGGAAGTGCGCGGCCATCGGACGCGTCGGCGGACTCAGGTCGGTCGAGGTCGCGTCGATGGTCCCTAGCAGCAAGACGTCTTCGTGCACGGTGAGCGTGGCGGCGCTGCCGTCGAGTCTAATCAGGTACGTCGTCGTCTACTGGCGATGCGCGTACACGGGCGCGCTCGGCGAGGCGAAGGTTCCCCTGGCGTCGGGCGGCGGCGCGAAGAAGTTCTGCATGCACTCGATGACCGACGGGAACGACGGCTCGCAGTGCATCTGGTGCTGGGAGGAGGCTTCCGTCAGCCTCGGCGACGCCGTCCTGACCATCACGAGGGGCGCGGCGCGGAGGGCGGCGATGTCGTCGAGCAGCGCAAACGTCAACGACAGCCCTGGGACGCAGTTCAGCATCGAGGAAGTGACATTCTGCGCGTAAGGAGGGAAGCGCATGGCATCGAACGAGATTCGCGACATGACGAGAGGAGGAGAGGCACGATGCCTATAAGCAAGATTGAGGTGAGCGTCAGCTACCTGACGAAGCGCCCGCGCGTGCAGATCACGCAGGGCGACAGGCGCTCCCGCGTCATAGAGGCGACCGTCACGGACGGCGGCTCGCCCATGGACCTCACTGGGAAGAGGGCGCGATTCAGGGCAGAGCTTCCGCTCGGCAAGGTCGTCATAGACGACGGCTGCGAGGTGGCGGACGCCGAGGCGGGCGTGGTCCGATACACCGTGGGGGACGAGGTGGCCGCGCGCGCAGCGGTCATCTCCGACGCGTACTTCGAGATATACGACGAGGAAGGCTACTCGCTGGCCGCGAGCAAGATGGTCATCGAGGTCGGCCGCGGCGTTGACGTCGACGGCGAGCGCCCGTCCGACTACGTGCCCGAGCTCGACAGGCTCAAGGCCGAGTTCGCGCGCATCGCGGAGGAGGCGAAGGGCTTCGAGACCGAGCGAGCCTCGGAGTTCGAGGCCGTCAAGGCGGATGCCGCGCGCGCCACAAGAGCCGCCGACGAGGCAGCGTCGCACCAGCCGCGAATCGGCGGCGATGGCACCTGGGAAGTGTGGGACGCCGCTGCTGGCGCTTACGCGGACGCTGGCGTCTCGGCGCAGGGACCGAAGGGCGACAAGGGAGAGCAGGGCGCTCAGGGCACTGCTGGACCGCGAGGCGAGCAAGGCCCCAAGGGCGATGCTGGCGAGCCTGGTGCCACGGGAGCGACTGGCCCGCAAGGACCGCAAGGGCTGAAGGGAGACACGGGCGAACCTGGCCCAGCAGGTCCAGCAGGCCCGCAAGGCCCAGCTGGCAAGAAAGGCGACCCTGGAGCACCTGGAGCACCTGGCAGCGACGCCGCCGCCACGGACGTGCGCTTAAACGGCAAGAACATCACGGCAGACGGAGTGGCGGATATACCGATGGCTTCTACTGCGCAAGAAGGAGTCACCAAGTATGACCCTTATGGCGGTCTATCAACTACTGAAAGAGGGTTGGGCATAACTCCTGCCTCGAACAGCCAGATAAATGCCCGTAACGCCAGTCATTTCGCCATTGTAGCCGACTCGCATCTTGACTACGCCGTCAAAGCCGCCATGTGCGACGGCAAGGGTGCGGCGTGGACTGCTGCGGAGCAAGCTGCGGCGAGGGAGCGCATGGGAATCGACGATGCGATAGATGCGAAGATGGGGGTGATAGAGAATGGCTCTTACTGACAAGCTCACGGCCATCGCAGACGCGATACGCGCGAAGACTGGGGAGACGGGCAAGATGACGCTGGAGCAGATGCCAGCGAAGATATACGTGCCACCATATACGGCGGTGGAGGCGTTGTTGCAGGATTACCGCAGCGGCGAGCAATCGTCCTGGACGCACCCGTCCCAGGATGGCATGGCGTTTGCGGGCTGGTACAAGGACGCCGCACTAACCACACCGTGCGGCACATCGGATACCAGCGGAACGGCCTGGGCGAAATTCGTCAAGGCGGGCGACCTGTTTCAGTTCATGGGCTGCTCTCTCAACATGAGCGGGAACGTCCCCGCAGAGTACACGACCCCGAGGTTCTCATACACTATGTCGATTCCAGAAGGTGTAACGTCCATCGAGGATGGCTGGTACTTCAAGAAAGTGTCCGACCCAACGAAGCCCGACGTGCGACGCCTGTCGCGCGACAACGTCGTACAGACGGGAAACACGGTCTTCGCCTCGATGACGTTCAACAAGGTCACGCCTGAGTACTACGAGAAGAAGTTCTCAATGAAGGCGTTCGTCAAGTACACGACCGCGGACGGAACCACCGTTGAGGCTGTCGAGGCTGATTACGATGCCTTCACTCCTGCGGAGATAGCCGACGCTGTCCTCGCGCACCCGATGGCGAACCAGGCGGACAAGGACTACGCCGCGGCAATCAAGGCCGCGGTTACGCAGGAGGGCGCAGCGTGATAGAGCTTGAGATATCCACTCTTGTCGTGCCCATCGCGTCGGCCGTGCTCTCGGCCGTCTTCGCGGCGTGCGGCGTGTATGTGGCGATAAGCAATCGATTGTCCGTCTTGGAGACCAAGATGGACGGGTTGTCAACAAAAGTTGAAAAGCACAACTCCGTCGTCGAGCGCACGTACAAGCTTGAAACCGACGCTGCGACCGCGTGGAAGCGACACGACGAGCTGGCTGAGAGAGTGGAACGACTAGAAGACATGAAAATCGGAGGTACGCAATGAACATCAATTGGAAAGTACGAGCGAAGAACAAGGCCTTCTGGGTCGCACTGATTCCCGCGGTCCTGCTCCTCATCCAGCAGGTGTGCGGCGTCTTCGGCGTGGCGCTGGACTTCGGGGAGCTTCAGGCGCAGCTGGTGGCCATCGTGGGCACGGTCTTCACCCTGCTCGCGATCCTGGGCATCGTGGCCGACCCGACCACGGCTGGCGTGGGAGACAGCGAGCAGGCGATGACCTACGACGAGCCGAAGGAGGGCTAGGCATGGGCGAGCTGACGGACGAGAGAAAGCGGCTCATCGAGTCGCAGGACTCGCACGACGAGGCAGACTTCGAGCCGAAGGAGGACAGCAATGGGGACGATTAGCGACGTGCTCTACTGCGCGCGGGACTGGATCGGCTACTCGCGATGGACCGACCCCGAGGAGGGCACCGTGTTCGGGCGCTGGTTCGCCGAGAAGACGGGCGAGCCGTACTTCGGCATAAGCGGCGTCCCCTACTGCGCCATGTTCGCCTCCTACTGCCTGGACTGGGCGGGCGTCCCCTGCGCGGGCATGCCGAGCGCCTACTGCCCCGACATCGTGAGTGCGGGCGAGGATGCGGGAGCCACCGTCTCGTGCGAGGACGCCGAGGCGGGCGACATCGTGCTTTTCGACTGGGGGAGCGACGGCCTGGCCGACCACGTGGGCATCGTCGAGGAGAACCATCCTGGCGAGGGCTACATGACGACCATCGAGGGCAACACGTCGAGCGGGAGCGCGGGGTCGCAGTCGAACGGTGGCGTCGTCGCGCGCCGTCAGCGCGGCTACGGCTCCATCTGCTGCGTCGTGCGGCCTAGCTACGACGGAGTTTCCACCGCGCCCATCGAGGGAGGCTCTGGCGACAACAGCGGCTCGGAAGCAAGCGATAGCGGTTCAGGCGCGGGGCTTGACGTGGACGGCGTGTGGGGGCCCGCTACAACGCGCGCGGTACAGTCGGCGCTGGGAACGCCCGTAGACGGCATCGTGAGCGGACAATCGACCTCGCTCGACGCGTGCAACCGGGGCGGGCTTTCCTCCGAGTCGTGGCAGCACGGCGGCGGCGGCTCGTACATGGTGGAGGCGCTTCAATCGAAGATCGGCGTCGATGCGGACGGCTACTTCGGCCCTGACACTTGCAGGGCGCTGCAAAGCTACCTCGGCACTTACGCCGACGGATACGTCGACTACCCGTCCAACATGGTCAGGGAGCTTCAGCGTAGGCTCAACGACAACGCCTTCTAGCTCTCCACTTGCCAGGGCAACGCCGCCGCCATCGAGGCAGTCGATGCCAAGCTCGACAAGCTCATCGAGAAGCTGGGGAAGTAACCCCGACAAGCTTCGACAATCCCAGATAAGCTCGGATAGACTAGGACAAACTAGACCCTAGATTATCCCGAAACCAACAAGCCCCGCATCGCCACAATCGGCGGTGCGGGGCCTTTTTCGCGTTCTAGCGCGATTCCATGTCCTTTCGTATCAAATCCTTCACGTACTGGTTCTTGCACTCTTGCCCCTGTAGCCACTCGTACAGCTCCGTATCGGCGGGGAAGAACTTCACGTTGAACGTCTTCACGTTCCTCTTGCGGTAGGCGTCCGTCGCCCTTTTCTGCGCTTCCGTTGCCATGTCTATGTCAAGCGATGGTACAATCGGCCTGGAGCGGGGCCGCCCGCTTTCGCAAGCGGCCCCTTTGGTCGTCGGGTTTGGGTTATCGAGCCTTTCGAACGGTGATTCGAATTACCCACTTCCCGATGGCCAGCTCCAGGCTGACCCTCTTCATCGCTTTCCTCCTTTCGCTTCTCTTCGGAAGGCCCCATCGCCTTCCGACATCTATTATTATAGGGCAACCCCCATATAATGCAATACTATAGGGGTATCATCATATTTCATTCATAAGCGACCGTATATTTGTCACACGTTTTAAGGAACTACGGCCAATTGCACATCATGGGGCAACAAGATTGTCTCTGTCGTGCTGTCTGCCATCTTGCTGGGTTTCGGCTGGCCTGCCGTGAATCCTGCCGAGGTGTATGCGGAAGATGGCGCTGCCAATGGCGGGGGGTGCTCCCAGCTTTCTGGTGACGCTGCAAACCTTGCGGCGACGCTGGGTGGGGGAGACGATGCTCCCGCTCGCCTGAGCGGCGAATCCGTGGGAATCTCTTCTCCTGCGCTTGTGGGCGTGGAATCCGATATTGCGGGCGATAGCGGCGACTCCAACACCCCTTCAGTCACTAACAATGAATCCGGCAAGGCTGCTGATTCTTCCGCCGCCGCGGACTCCACGGTTGCGCAGTCCCTCTCTATCACCGGTGCCGACGCCGTCGCGCAGTTCTCTACGATGCAGCTGACGGCGACGACGAGCCCCTCAAATGCTGAGGGGACCTACATTTGGTCCTCGAACAACGACAACATCCTCACGGTCGACCAAAGCGGAACGGTGACGGGCGTCCGCCAAGGCACCACAACGGTCGCGTTGAGCTATACGAGCCCGGACGGCAACACCACGCTTGCGGCGACGCACGACGTGACGGTCACCTCCCCAACGGCTGCGACCAATAGCGCCCTCTTCTATTACCTCAACAACCCCAACGGGTCGCTCGATTCCATCAGTACAACTCAGTGGACCAGCCTTGGCAGCGGCAGCGTGAACCTCACCGGCCTCGACAGCAGCAATTTCCCAAAAGGCAATGGGAAGACCGCCATCTTCGATCGTGTTTCTGATCGCGTGATCACCTGGCCCGACAACTCCACGGGGGACGAGTACCAGGTTGTTCGCGAAAGCGAGGACTGGAACAAGATCTTCAAGGCGTACAAATCGGTAATCGAAGGGATGCTGCCAGGCGTCACGGTGACCGATGATGACGTGGAATCCATCAGCATCAAGCCGTACAAGCTGACGAACAACGACGATGGCTACCATGTCGACTGCTCCGTGTCCATCACGTGCCGCAACCTCTTCAACGCCCGCTACTACGTTGACGACCCGACGACGCCGGGCGAGGGATTCCAGCTCGTTGCCTCGAAGCTGACGTACCGCGAGGGCGATACCACCGACATCACTGACTTTCCTGACGTGAGCCTTCCGCTTTCCAAGAAGGTTGGCGGCATCGAGTATACCTTCAATGGTTGGTATACCGACCAGGCCTTAACTCAGCAGGTGGAGCTCCCCTATACGATAGACGGGAACGTCAACTTCTACGCTAAGTATCTTTCGGGGCGCCAGGTCATCTACGATTTGGCGGGTGGAAGCTGGAACAACAGCGACGCTCTCGTGCATGCTGCTCAAGAGCGTTCGACGCAGACGGTGAAAGCCAAGCCTACCCGCGTAGGGTACGAGTTCGCCGGCTGGACTGTTTCGGGGCTTGACGACGTGGCGACGCTTGAAAGCGGCGCGAGCTTTATCATGCCTGACAACAACGTCACGTTCACGGCGACGTGGAACGAATTGCTCGCTTGCAAGGTGAAGTATCTGGAGCAGGGCACCGACAAGGAGCTTTCCCCTGCTGACACGCTCTATGGGCACGCCGGCGATGTCGTGACGGCAAACGCGAAGAGCAACATCGAAGGCTATCACCTGGTCGATTCAACGCAGGCGTCTGGGAAAGCGACGCTCATCGAAGGCGAGACGCCCGAAATCGTCTTCTACTACGAGAAGGACGCTGCCAACTACCAGGTGAATTATTTCCTCAACGGCACCGAGCAGAAAGTTGCCGACTCTGAGACGCGGAGCGCCCCGTGGGGGAGCGAGGTTGCAGCCTCCAGCCTCGCGAAGGCCATCGACGGATATACCGTAGTGCCTGGCCAGACGGAAACTGCAACTGTCGAGCGCGATGGCAGCACCGTCATCAACATCTACTACTACCAGAATGTGACGCTTACGGCGAATTCCGCAACGACGGAATACACGGGGGAGTTGCAGCACGTCGAGGGTTACGCCTGCGATGTCGCGGACGCCGCGTTTGCGAGCGTTACGCTTCTGGGCGGCAAGGGAACCGATGCGGGCGACTATCCGTATACCTTCGCTTCCGGAACCGCTGGCACGGTGAGCACTGATGGAAAGTACATCGTTGCGAAAACGAATGACGGCAAACTCGTGATCAACCCGAACTCCCAGCAGGTCGTTGTCAAAATCAAGGGCAATACGGGCGGCGGGAAGTACGACGGCGAGGAGCACAGCGTCGAGGGCTACGCCGTCTCCTACGTGGTCGGCGGCGCCGCGAGCGCCGGCGCCCCCGCCGGCTTCGACGCGGGCGACATCTCGTTCGCGGGCACGGCGAAGGCAACGGGCACCGACGCGGGCAGCTACCCCATGGGCCTCGACGCGGGCGACTTCGGCTACAACGGCAAGAACTTCTCGAACGTCAGCTTCGAGGTGGAGGACGGCCAGCTCACGATCTCGAAGCGCGAGGTGGTCGTCAAGCCCAAGGACGCCTCCCGGGTCTACAACGGCGAGGCGCTCGAGGCGAGCGAATGGGAGGTCGCCGAGGGCTCGCCCGACCAGTTCCTCGCAGGCCAGGGCATCTCCGACCCCGCGTTCTCCGGCTCGCAGACCGCGCCGGGGACGAGCGAGAGCTCCATCGTCTCGTGGGGGTACCCTGAGAACACCAAGGCCGGCAACTACGAGATCCGCACCGAGAAGGGCACGCTGAACGTGACCTCGCGCGGGGCGGCCGAGACCATCACGGTCGAGGCGAACTCGACGTCGGCGACCTACGACGGCGGGACCCACTCCGCCGCGGGCCTCAAGACAACGGAGTTCGTGGTCGGCGGGAAGGCGTACACGGTCTCCGGCCTCTCCACCGAGGACCCGAGCGCGGCCGACGCCGGCACCTACACCAACAACGTCACCGGCACCGCCAAGGTGTCCGATGCGGCGGGCAGCGACGTGACGAGCGAGTTCGCCGTCGAAATCAAGGACGGCTCGCTCGTCATCGGCCCCGCCGAGGCGACCATCCGCCCCAAGGACGCGAGCAAGCCCTACGACGGCACGCCTCTCGTGGCGAGCGAGTTCGAGGCCGCCGGCTTCGTCGGGGGCGACGGCGTCGCGGGCGTGACCTACGGCGGGTCGCAGACCGACGCCGGCGAGAGCGGGAGCACCATCGCAGCCTACGAGGCGGCGGGCTCCACCAAGCTCGCAAACTACAAGATCACCTTGGGCGAGGGCAGGCTCGAGGTGACCGCGAACGCCGAGAAGGTCGTCGTGACCATCAGGGAGAACAGCGCGACGTTCCCCTACGACGGCGAGGCCAAGACCGCCGAGGGCTACGAGGTCGCGGGGATCTCCTCCGCCCTCTACAAGGAGGGCGACTTCGCCTTCGTGGGCGACGCCGCGCACAAGGTCGCCACCGGCACCGACGCCGGCGACTACGACATGGGCCTGCTCCCCGGCGACTTCGAGAACACGAGCGCCAACTTCTCGAACGTGGCCTTCGCGATCGAGGACGGGCAGCTCACGATCCAGCCCGCAACTCTCACCGTAACCACGCATGGCGCGTCGAAGCCTTACGACGGCACGGCGCTCACGGCTTCGGGGGAGATCTCGGGCTTCGTGAACGGCGAGACCGCCAGCTTCGCCGCCACCGGCAGCCAGACGCTTGTGGGCACGAGCGCCAACTCCTACGCCATCACATGGGACGGCACTGCTAAGGAGTCGAACTACAGCGTGGTGGAAGGCTCCATCGGTACCCTCGAGGTCACCCCGAGCCAGGTGGCGATCAATGTCACGCCGCACGGCGGCAGCAAGGTCTACGACGGCAAGCCGCTGACCAGCGCCGGCATCGACGTCGACGGTCTTCCCGCGGGCTTCACGCTCGAGGCCGCGACCAAGGGTACCATCACGGACGCCGGCGAGCTTCTGGCCGAGATCGACGCTTCCACCATCGTGATAAGGAACGCCGCCGGTGAGGATGTCACCGCCCAGTTCGCCAACGTGGCGTGCGGGAAGGCCCCGCTCGTGGTGACCAAGCGCCCGGTGACGGTCGCCTCCGCGACGGATTCCAAGGTGTATGACGGCACCGCGCTCACTAAGCACGAGGCAACAGTGACGGCAGGGTCGCTCGTCGAGGGCGAGAGCTTCGGCTACGACTTCACGGGCGAGCAGACGGCGGTCGGCACCTCCGACAACACCTTCACCGTTAAGGCCGGTGCGAACACAAGCCTCGACAACTACGAGATCACCCAGGTGAACGGCACGCTCACGGTTATCGCGTACACGCCGCCGGCACCTGGCCCTGGCACGGACGAGCCGACGCCCGGCCCTGGTAAGAATCCATCGACGCCGAATGGCCCGACGAATTCTTCCGACGTGACGCCGTCGGGTTCGACGACGTCGGACGATATGGATTCCGTCCCGACGGCATCCGATTCGAAGGAGACCACTATGCCGAAGAGCGCCGACAAGGCGACTTCTGAAAACGGCGCCGCTCAGTCGGAAGGAAAGCAGAACTCCGAGAACGCACCGGCCGCTGAGCAGCCGACGAGCTGCTGGGTGCATTGGCTCATGCTTCTCGGCACCATTGCAACGCTGGTTTACGGCGCGGTCGTCTTGCTGCGCCGACGCCGCATGACCGCCGATCTCGACAAGGAGATAGACGCGGTCTTGTCGGGCGCCAAGGAAGGAAGTGGCAAATAATGAAGAAGAGCAACTGGATTGGCCTCGCCATTGCCGTGCTGGTCGACGTATTCCTTCTGTGGCTGTGGTTCTTCCTGGGCTTTAATCAGGTTGACAGTCCGCTTGACCTGGTAATTTTCATTATCTGGCTGGTGGTTATCGTCGCGGTTAGCGTGGGAGTCAATCACCTTGAGCGCCAGCGTGAGAAACGGCTGCGCACTATCTACGTGTCGTCGACGGCGCTCTTCAACAAGGAGCGCGGCCTTGTGTCGCTCGGATCTGCGGCGGCGGCGCCGAGCGACATGGAGCGCATCCTGAGGGATATGGAGTACGGCTTCGACCTGAAGGAGATGCCGAAGCCGGAAGAGTTCGACTGCCGCTACGTCGTGCAAACCGACGAGTACAAGGCGACTGGCGGGGAAGGCGGCGAGCCGACCTGGAAGGGGACCGTTGTCGCGATCGACCATGCGGCGGGCAACAGGGAGATGCCGTTCTCCTCGCGCGACGAGTTGGCGGCCGCCCTCGCGTAAGAGGCGCCGCTTTCCCGATTGCCTTGCCGCCTTTAGCGTGGTCCCCTTCTTGCAGTTCCCGTAGAAAGCGAATGGTCCCTGCGCGTTTGGGGCGCAAAAGCGCTACCATGTGGCGTTGATTTCGAGAAAGTCACGAAGGGGACCCATGTTATCCGAACGAGTGCTCACTAACCTGGTCAAAGGCATTGCCAAGCAACACCTTGATCTGCATCCGACCGACGAGAAGTTCTTCCCCGGCCCGAAGCCCGGCGAGAAGTACATGCTTTACATGCACGTGCCGTTTTGCCAGGTGCTTTGCCCATATTGCAGCTTCAATCGCTATCCGTTCCGCGAGTCCGTTGCGCGTCCGTATTTCGAGAACATGCGCAAGGAAATGATGATGCTTAAGGATTTGGGATACGATTTTGAAAGCCTCTACATCGGCGGCGGCACGCCGACCATCATGCTCGACGAGCTGTGCAAGACGATCGACCTTGCGCGCGACAACTTCAACATCAAGGAAGTGTCGTCGGAGACCAACCCCAACCACCTCGTGCAGCCGTGGCTCAATGAGCTGAAGGGACGCGTCCAGCGTCTGTCCGTCGGCGTGCAGAGCTTCAACAACGACCTGCTCAAGCAGATGGATCGCTACCACAAGTACGGTTCGGGCGAGGAAATCTTCGAGCGCATTGGCGAGGCGGTTCCGTATTTTGACTCGCTCAACGTGGACATGATCTTCAACTTCCCCTCGCAAACCGAGGACATCCTCTTCAGCGACCTTGAGAAGATCGTCGAATGCGGCGCGCGCCAGACCACGTTCTCGCCGCTCTACATCTCGTCTGCAACCACGCGCAAGATGGTCGAGACGCTCGGGCGCATGGATTACAACCGCGAGTACCGCTACTACCAGATTCTCGATGGCGTGCTTGCCGGCGGCGACCACCCGTTCTTCGAGCGCGACACCATCTGGACGTTTACGCGCCTAAATGACCAAGGGGAAAAGGACGTCGAGCTGCCGTTCGAGGAGCTGCAGGTGTCCTACAACGAGTACCCGGCAATCGGTTCGGGCTCGATCACGCACTTGAACGGCTGCCTGTATGTGAACTCGTTCAGCCTGCAGGAATACAACGATGCCATCCAGGCGGGCCATATGTCCATCATGGGCAAGTCGGTCATGGCGAAGCGCGACCTGGAGCGTTACTACTTCCTTCTGCATCTCTATCAGCTGCACCTCGACAAGCGCGCGTTCGAGCGCGAGTTCGGCGAGCCGCTTGAGCTGGCGCTGCCGATCGAGCTCGCATTCATGCGCGCGAACAGGTCGTTCGCGATTGACAATGACGACGAGCTCACGCTGACGACGAAGGGCCGTTACCTGACCCTTGTCATGTATCGCCAGTTCCTTTCGGGCATGAATAACCTGCGCGACCAGGCGCGTGCGGCGCTTTCCGGTCCCGAGCGCGAGCTACTCTTCGGGGATGGAGAGCCGGAAATCCAGATGGTGTGCTAGGGGAGGGCTTTCCTTCCTAGCGGAACAACCTTATTGCTGGAAGCGAAGCGGACGATCGGGATGGTCGCCCGCTTTTGGTTTCGGGCTTGATTCGCTCTCTGTCGCCGATGCAGGGGCTCGGCCTTGCGGCGCTTGTGTCGTTTCAAGTCCAGCCCGTAGCAGGTGAGTCCGTTTTTGCCTTCTAGCGGTTTTGCAGGTAGCGCATGAGGATGGTCGCCGCCTCCGCGCGCGTCGCGTTGTCGATCGGATTGAGCCATGCTTTGTTGCTCGCGTCGATCTTACCGGAGATGATTCCCTTGTCGACAGTCCAGCTCAGAGCCGTTTTCGCCCATGAGCCGACCGAATTGGCATCGGGGAACTGCCCAAGCTTCACGCCGTCGCTCGTTGGATTCTTCCCGTCCATCCGCTTGGCGAAGTTTGCCAGCATAACGGCGATCTCCTCGCGCGTGATGGATGCGTCGGGGCAGAAGTCATTGCTGTCTCCATAGCCCTTCACAATCTCGGTCGCGCGCGCCCATCGGATGGCGTCCCCGTAATAGCTGTCGTAGTCGACGTCGGCAAACGCGGTCGTGGACATGTCCGCCTGCGGGGAACCCTGAAGGCGCCACAGCATAGTGATGAGCTGCCCGCGCGAAAGCGTGTCGTTGGGCCCGAACGTGCCGTTATCGTAGCCTTTCATGATGCCGCGGCTCGACACGTACTCGACTGCCTGCAGATACCAGGCACCGTCTTCCAGATCGCTGAACGCCTTGTTGGGCTCGGGCGTCGGGGTGGTGGAGCCGCCGGGCGTCGGTGTCGGATTGCTGGGATCGGGTTTGCTGTCGAGGTAGGCGAGGCAATCGGCGAGCTCGTTTCGGTAGCGATTTTGATAGCTGGGCACGTACTGGCTGGTCACATAAGGTAGCTCCGCCACGTGGTCGACGATGTAGTTGCACAGCGTGGTGACGAACTCGCGGTCGCTCATCGTGCCGGAGAGACCCGCACCGTCGTAGTGCTTCCCGTAGAGCGTGCCGCCGACGAAGAACTGCATGCCGCCTGAGCCGAACAGGTTACAAATGCCGCTGACCAGGCCTTTTATGCAATCGCTTCGACTGTCCATATTGAAGTTGTGCGCGCTGTTGTTGCACAGGCGCAGCGCGTATTCGACGTATTCCTGGTAGAACCAGCCGTCCTGCAGGCGCGAGAATTCCTCGGGATTCGCCTGGTACACGGCGGACCACGAATCGTTCAGCCTCTTCCCCGTGTCGGTTAAGGCCTTCTTACTCGAGTCGTAGAGCTTCATGTTCGAGATATCCACGCTTGCGTTCTTCAGCCACGCGAACATGGAATAGCGCGTCGGGCTGTAGTTGTAACAGGCGACGAGGAAATCCTGCAGGCCGTAGCGGTTGTCGAACTGGTAGCAGCCCATGGCGTGGTAGTTGTCGCCCGCGGAGAGGAGCATGTCGTAGCCCTCGCCGCTCGTGAGCCTGTTGCCGCTCTCGTATTTCGTGAAGTAGAGGAATTCGTCGGAGAACGCGTCGTGCGGTGCGACGGTTGCGTTGAGGTTGACGCTTTGCAGGGTGATGCCCTCATCTTCTGCCTGGGCAAATGCCTGCTTGTCGATGGGGATGCGGGTGGGCGCGGGGGACGGGGCGTCCTCGCTTTCTTCCTGCGCAAACGCCACAGCGGGCATGCACCCGGCAACAAGTGCGAGCGCGCACGCGATGGAGATGATTTTCACCCGTAGGTCGGTCATGGGGTCCTCGTTTCGTTTTGGCTGCGTTTGTGGTTAACGTGACGTGACCGCGTTTCCCCTGATTGTAACGTAGGCTCTCTTCGTGTGCGCTCTTATTGCCGTCATTTTTCGAAATAATGGGCAAAAACGCAAGCATTATTGCCATATATTGCGAATCGCCATATATGGCGAAGGGGGAATGTGAAGAAAAGATGACAGTTTTCCATGTGGGGATTTCACCCGGAAAGCTGCTTTTAGGCATTCGCTTACGCGGTCGGCAGGGTTGCTGTGAAGGTGGTGCCCTCTTCGTCGCTGCTCTTCGCGGTTATCGTGCCGCCATGCTCTTCTGCGACTTCTTTCGCGATGGAAAGTCCCAGGCCGAAGCCGCCTGCGCCGCTTGTGCGTGCCTTATCGGCGCGGTAGAAGCGGTCGAACACGTGCTGTAGGTCCTCCGCCGAGATGAGCGACCCCGTGTTGTGCACGATGAATCGCGCGCTGCCATTCTGCGCATGCAGCTCGACGCGCACTTTCCCGTTGTCGCCGGCGTACTTGCACGCGTTATCGAGAAGCGTCGTGACCAGGCGGCGCAGACGCTCGATCGACCCCCGCACGGCGATGCTCTCGTCCACGTCGCTTTCCAGCTCGATGTCACGTTCGAATGCCACCGACTCGAACTGCAAAAGCTCGCCTTCCACCAGGTTCGACAGATCGATGCGCTCCTTCGGCTTCGATTTCACGATGTCGGTCTCCTCGGCGTCGAGGCGCGCCAGGAGAAGAAGGTCGGCCACGAGCCCCTGCATGCGCTCGCCTTCCGCCTGCGTGCTTTCGACCCACTGGCTTTGGCTTGCGATGGTGCGCTCGGGGTGTGACATGAGGATCGACGTGTTCGCGAGGATGACGGTGAGCGGGGTCTTCAGCTCATGCGAGGCGTCGGCCACGAACTGCCGCTGCTGCTCCCACGCCCGCTTCACCGGGCGCAAGGCCCAGCGGGAGAAGAATACGCTGATCACGAAGAAGATGGCGAGTGCGACCACGCCGACGCCTGCAAGGGTGAGCGCGAGGGTCTGCCATCCGTTTGCGGAGCTGACATCGGCAAACGCGACGCGCGCGATGCCGGTGTCGGAAGTGCGTTTCTCGTAAAAAAGGCCCAGTTCGGAAAGCTCGCCTGAACCGTCGGGGGCATCCGCGAGCTGGGATATCGCCTTCTCGAGCACGTCGTCTGCAATCGATGCGGAAGCCGCCGACCCTGCGAGCTCGTAGCTGCCGCTCTTGAGGATGCGATACACGGCCACAGGGACATGCGGGCCGCTTCCCGCAGGTCCGCCGCCGATTTGCGGAGGGGTGCCATGCCGCGCGCCATCGTCTTTCCAGTCCCTGTCCGCCTGCTCGTCGGGGTCGCCCGCGTCTTGTTCCCGTGCGCCTTCCTGCCCCTGGGCGTCGCCGTCGGTCAGCGCGCGACTCTTCGACTCCGTGAACGCGATGGCGTTGCTCATCGCTTCGTGCACGGAAGCCACGCTTTGCTGGTAGTTGATGACGCAGATGGCGGAGAAAATCACGGCGAGCACCACGGCCACGGTGGCCATGTTGAGCGCGATGAACTTGATGCGGAGCTTTTTCAGCATGGGAATCTCTTCGTGGAATGCGGCGCAGTCTTACGCGCTCGCGCGATTGTCGGTTGCGGCGCCTTCCGCGGCGAAGCGATACCCAGCGCCGCGCAGTGTCTCGATGCGCGATGCCGAGCCGAGAAACTTCAGCTTTTTGCGCAGGAACGATACGTAGGCTTCTACGTTATTCTCGTCGGCGGCTGCCTCCAGGCCCCACACTTTCTCGATCAGCGTGGCCTTCGACACCGCAGCGCCTGCGTTCGCCATAAGGACGCGGGCGAGTGAGAACTCCTTGTAGCTGAGGTGAATCGACTGGTCGCCGCAGGTCAAGTCGTGACTTTCCAGATTCAATGAAACGTCCCCCGACGTGATCGTCTCGAAGAGCACCTCGCCTTGGCGGCGTGTGAGTGCGCGCAGGTGCGCCATGAGCTCGGCTGGTGAAAACGGCTTGGTCATGTAATCGTCGGCGCCCGAGTCGAGCCCGCAGATCTTGTCGGGCACGGCGTCGCGTGCGGTCAGGAGCAGCACGGGCGTGCTCATGCCGGCGCGCCGCAGGTTCGACACGACGGTGAACCCGTCCATCTTCGGCAGCATAACGTCGAGGATGACGACGTCGTAGATGCCGCTTTCCGCATAATCGAGCCCCGACTGCCCGTCGTGCACGGCGTCGGTTTTGTAGCCGCTTTCCTCGAGGATGCGGCAAAGTGCCTGGGCAAGGCGTACATCATCTTCGACTACGAGAATCTGCACAGCGCTCCTCTTTCACGTTCGGTGCTTTCTTGATTGGAATACTAGCACGGTTTTGCTAAGGAAACGCCTCGACGCGGGTCCTTGCGGGCGCCTCGCCGAGACGCGAACGGCCGCCACCGCCTCCGCGCTGGGGATCGTGGATGGGGCGGTTGCGGCCGTGAGGTTATTGTCGGGGACGACCCTGAAAACAACCTGAAAGAAACTGCCCGATTTTTAGGTTTGAGCGTTTCTTTCAGGGTTCTTTCAGGGGTGCTCCGTAGCATTCGGGATGTCGGCAGGCAGGGCCATCCTCTTCCCCCTCCTCCCTTTCCTGTATCGATGATCGGCTCCGCGCCGCCGACGACACGACCGCCAAAGGGACGGCTTTCCGTCCCTCTTCAAAAGGAGGCATTTTCTATGACGAGCTATCAAGAGGTTTTCGAGCGCAAGGAAGTCAAGTACCGTCTCGATGCAGCTCAGCGCCATGCGATGCTTACGGCGATCGAAGGGCGCATGGCCGTCGACGACTACGGGACGACGAGCATAGTCAGCCGCTATTTCGACACGCCCGACCGGGCGCTTATCGAGCGATCGCTGGACAAGCCCCTCTATAAGGAGAAGCTCCGCGTACGCAGCTACGGCATCCCCGGGGAGGACGACCAGGTGTTCGTCGAGCTCAAGAAGAAATACCAGGGCATCGTGTACAAGCGTCGTGTCGGCTGCTCGTACGCGGCGGCGCGGGCGTATATGGGCGGCATGCCCTATGAGCAGGCGTGTCGCGAGTTCCCGCTGCCCGACCCGATTCTCGCCGAGGCATCGCTTTCGCCGCGGAGCTTGCAGATTGCGCGTGAAATAGACGCCTTCAAGGAGCGCTATACCCCGCTGCGTGCGTCGATGGTCACGATCTGTGACCGCACGGCGTATGCGCCTCTCACGATTGGCGGGGAAGGCGAGGCGGCGGATGTTCCCTCGACGCTGCGCATCACCTTCGACGAGAAGGTGGCATATCGCGATTTGTTCGAGGAGACTCTCACCGCGCGAGCCTCGCACCGCCGTCCGCCTGTTGGGTTCGGCAAGCCGCGCCCGCTTCTGTCTGCTGACGAGGCGATTATGGAAGTGAAGTGCGCAGGCCCCTTCCCGTTATGGCTCGTCGACGCGCTCGGCGGTTGCGAGGCGTACCCCTCGTCGTTTTCCAAATACGGTGCGGCCTATCAGGCGAGCATGCGCAAGGCGTCGTAGGAGGGCGCCGCGGGGAAGGTACCGTAGGAAAAGGCGATGCGGTTGCAGGAGGCGGCGTCGCCATTTTCCAACCTTCGCCCTGCTCTGCCTCAATAGTTCATCCTCAAGAAAGGATTCTCCATGTCGGGTCTTATGTTCTCGTCGGTGTTCGGAACCGCCGACTCGCTTGTCTCGTCGGTTTCGGCGTCGAGCTTTCTTTTGTGTTCCGTCGTGTCTATCGTCCTCGGCCTCGTGATTGCCGGGGTCTACATGTTTCGCCATCGGTACTCGAAGAACTTCGTGGTTACGCTGGCGCTTCTGCCGCTCATCGTGCAGATGGTGATTACCCTGGTCAACGGCAATCTTGGCGCGGGTATCGCCGTTATGGGCGTGTTCAACCTGGTGCGTTTCCGCTCCATTCCCGGCAGCGCGAAGGACATCGGCAGCGTATTTCTGGCGATGGCGGTGGGCCTTGCTACGGGTATGGGCTTTCTCGGTCTGGCGGTGCTGTTCACTGCAATCATCGCGGTCGTGAACGTGGTGTATGTGCTCTCGCCCCTCGGTCGTCCGCGCGAAGCGGAGAAGACGCTCAAGATCGTCGTTCCTGAGGACCTGGAATTCGACGGCATCTTCGACGACGTGCTCGATCGTTTCGCCGCTGAGCACGAGCTCACCGAAGTGACCACGTCGAACATGGGGAGCCTTTACACGCTGGAGTACACGCTGCGCCTTCGTGAGCCCGGCATGGAGAAACGTCTGATCGACGAGGTGCGCTGCCTTAATGGGAACTTGAAGGTGACGCTTGGGAAATGCGAGCTCAAGCCGCAGGGGGTGTTGTAGAGATGGGAAAGCGTACGGCAGAGAAGGCGGACAGCGAGAAGGGGCTCTTCGCCGACGCCCAGTCGCTCAAACAGCCCTCGCTGTGCTGCGGAACTCGCTTTGTGGGCGCCGCCGAAGAGCCCCGCCAGGTCGCGGGCTCCAGCCCCTCCGACAACGCCCAGTCGCTCAAACAGTCCTCGCTTCGCTGCGGAACTCGCTTTGTGGGCGCCGCAGAAGGGGCCCGGTCGGGTCGCATGAGGCGTCTTGCCGTACTTTGTATTGCCGCTGTGCTCGTTTTCTCGCTTTCGGGGTTGGGCGGCTGCGCGGGCGAGCAGTCTTCTTCCGCGGCGTCAAGCGATGCTGCTGCAGCGGTTGACTCGGAGTCTTCCGCCTTTGAAGACGTTGCCGCAGCTTTCGACGTCTCGGCTCTTGATCTGGACTATTCGAAGCGCGACTTGGATGCAAGCTACGATGAGACGTCCGCCACGCGCATCGCGCTTTCGGGGTCGTCCGCAAGTGTTGACGGCTCGGGTGCCGCAGTCGATGGTTCGACGGTGACCATCTCATCAGAAGGAACCTACATTATTTCAGGTGAGCTTTCATCGGGGCAGATCGTGGTCGACGCGTCCGATGACGCGAAGGTTCAGCTGGTACTTGCGGGGGCGAATATCCACAACGAGAACGGTCCCGCAATCTATGCGAAGAACGTCGATAAATGCTTTGTGACCTTGGCCGATGGCACGCAAAACTCGCTTTCCGACGGCACCGACTACACGCTTGAAGATGGCTCTGACGAGCCGTACGCGACGCTCTTTTGCCGCTGCGACCTCACCATCAACGGCACGGGGGCCCTCAACGTGACGGCGAATTATAGCCACGGCATCTGCTCGAAGGACGACTTGGTCGTCACAGGCGGAACCCTGAACGTGACGGCGGTGGAGGACTGCCTGCGCGGCCGCGATTGCGTGAAGATTGCTGACGGCTCGTACAGCCTGGTGGCGGGAGGTGACGGCATCAAGTCGAACAAGGACACAGAGGCGACGCAGGGCTTCGTGAGCATTACGGGCGGCACCTTCTCAATCAATGCGGGTGACGACGCGGTGCAGGCGAAAACCTATATTGGCATCACGGGCGGAACGTTCAGCGTGACCTCGGCCGACGATGCGTTTCATTCCGACTTGCAGATGGCAATTGCGGGCGGTGAGTTCACGGTGAGCGCGGGCGATGACGCCTTCCATGCGGAAACCGAGCTTGCGGTCGACGGCGGCACCGTCGACGTGACCAGCTGCTGCGAAGGTCTCGAGGCGGAAAAAGTATACGTGAACGGCGGCGATACTTCCATTGTGGCCTCCGATGACGCGGTGAACTCAAGCGCTGCCGACCTGTCGGATAGCTCGGACGATGATGAGGATGCTAATGATAGTGGCGCTCCTGGCGAGGGCGGTATTGCTGTCGATGGAAAAACGCCAGGCGAAGGCGGGCCCGCAGCGGGTGGAGGTCCTGCGGATGCTAGTAATTTCCCGGGTGGTGACCAGGGCAGATCGAATGGCCGAGTTTCGCAAGGCGGCGCCCAGGGGCAGGGCGGGAAACAGCCCCAAAACAGCGCCCCGCAAAGCGAGTCAACCCAAGGTGATATGCCGCAGGGCGACCAAGGCGGCAATCGGGGCGGTGCCCCTGACGCAGGTTCTTCCGACTGCCTTATTCAGATCAACGGCGGAACGCTCGTGCTCGACTCGGCGGGTGATGCCATCGACAGCAACGGCAGCGTGGAAATCACGGGCGGCACGGTACTCGTCAATGGCCCGTCGAGCGATGGCGATGGAGCGTTTGACTACGATAGCGAGGCGACCGTTTCGGGCGGTACGGTGCTCATGATCGGTTCGTCGCGCATGGCGCAGAGTTTCTCGAGCGGCACTCAGCCGTTTCTCTACACCGCGAACGTGAGCGGCAATGCAGGCGATACGGTCGCGATTGTGGACGCAAACGGCAGCGTGATTGCGTCGATAACAGCCACCAAGCAATTCGGCATGGTGCTGGCAAGCAGCCCGAAGTTTACAGAAGGCGGGGAATATACCCTGGTGATAGGCGGAGTGCTGACGAACGCGGATGCGCATGGCTATACCGATTCCGGGACCGTTACGGGCGGTAGCTCGACTTCTGCAACCGCGAGCACCACGCCTTCATCGAGCGTAGGAGGCATGGGATCGGGGCCTGGCGCAGTCGGCGTCGCGAGGTAACCGTTCCATAACACCTCCCTTCCCGAATTTCTGGCGGGTTGGGACGCTTGTGCAATCAGCCTCCCTGCGAATGTGCAGTAACGCCATTTCCCGTACCTGTACTATGGTCAGGACATACGACATCTCCGAATTGGGTATAGTGGGCGCAACAGAAGACGCGAAGGAAAGCGAGCGAGCTCATCATGGTTGCAATGCTTCGAGACTGCATCTACGGCCAGGCCGTTGGCGATGCCCTGGGCGTGCCCTATGAGTTCATGCCTCGCGATACGTTCAAATGCGTCGGGATGGCCGGTTACGGCACGCACAACCAGCCGCCGGGCACATGGAGCGACGACACGTCGATGGCCCTCGCGATATGCGATAGCTATCGTGAGCTTGGGTGTATCGACATCGCCGACATTCGCGAGAAATTTCTCGCTTGGTATCGGGACGGCGCGTATTCCTGCGACGGCCTGTTCGACATCGGCAACGCTACTGCCACGGCCTTAAGGCTTGGCCATGGTCTTTCCGGCGAGCGCGATAACGGCAACGGCTCTCTCATGCGAACCGTGCCACTGGCCTTCACCGATGCTACCGACAATGAGGCACGGGCCGTGTCTGCCATCACGCATGCTCACGCTACGTCGACCGAGGCCTGCGTAGGGATGGTCGGCGCCGCCCGCTCCCTTATCTCGGGCAAGCGGGCGAGAGAAGTGGCCTTGGCTTACGGCGTCGATCCGGATAAGCCCCGAGGAGCCATTCGCTCAAGTGGCTACGTGCGCCATACGTTCGAAGCGGCGCTGTGGTGCCTTGCCAACACAGCGAGCTATCGCGACTGCGTGCTTCTTGCCGTCAACCTTGGCGACGATACCGACACGACGGGTGCCGTCGCTGGCGCGCTCGCCGGCATACTCTACGGGATGGACGGAATACCCGCCGAATGGCTTGAAGTCCTCAGGGGCAAAGACATCATCGAGAGGTGCCTATTCTAGGGTCGATATCGCGCGTTGGCCGCACACACAGGATGGTTGCGGCGGGTATGCCTCGTAGCTGACCTGCGGGAGTGCAATTCACCCGCCAACCTAGTTTGGGATGCTAGACTGGCGATATACGGTTGGGGAGGGGGTCAGCGATGACCGAGCCCAAGAAGGTGAAGCGCACGGATTTGAAGCGCGAGAGCGTGGTGCGGTGCGGGACGGCCGAGGCCTAGAGCTTGCCCCCCTCGGCAAGGTGTGCGCTTCGAGAGGGGGGACATGCCAGAAATTGGGCACTCTTCATCATCGCGGGGAGTGAACGCGGGAAGTCGGGGAAGGCGACTCAGATGCCGAATTCGCTGACCTGGCCTTATGTCCGCATACCGTTCGTGGTGACCCGCCGCAGGGGGCGAAGATCGCTTCCCAAGCGGCTCATGTTGATGAAAACCGCTCGATTTCTGGCAGGTTGGGATGCTCGTGTGGCCGGCCGATCTTGGCTTCGCGGCGCGTCACCGATGCTTTCCGCGGTATGCCGGACCCGGCATCCCGCCGCGAAGATACGCGGCGAGACGGTTAAGCCCTCTAGTTGTCGTAGTCGTCGAACATGAGCAACTTGAGGGCTTTTTTATCTCGTCGTACGGCGCCGCCGTGAGAGTCTTATTCAGGGGCGATGCATGCCAAACGGACGGTTTTCGCACCTGTACCATGGTGGGGACATACGGCCGCTTCGGGCTGAGTATAGTGAACCCAGCAAAGGGCGCGGCGAAGAGGTGGCGAGTCATTAAACGCTCCCCGCGCGGCAATCTCAGCGCGGGTCCCGGGGCCAACGCCTTCCGCAGGTGTCTCCCCGAGCGTGCGGGACGGCCCCGACTTCGCCGTTTTTCTAGGGAGGGTTTGCGATGCCGGAACCGAAGAAGCGCGCCGTAAAGCGCACTGATGCGCAGCGCGCGGCGGAAAACAAGTACAAGAAGGCGAAGCAGAAGAAAATCGAGGCTTCGGTAGTTTGTGTGACAAGGGGCTAGCCTAGGCAGCAACGCTCTTC
>ERZ827108.1638-NODE-1638-length-28146-cov-3.619487_pt1 | contig 28146 bp, 19 predicted proteins | sample MGYA00519921_ERZ827108 | MGnify/ENA primary metagenome ERZ827108 (study PRJEB31778, sample SAMEA3449258) | human gut metagenome | biome: human gut; feature: human-associated habitat; material: faeces | place: United Kingdom | collected 2010/2012 ...
CGATCTGGGCCTTTTCAAAGGTGGTCTCTTTTCCGGCGATCGTCAAGGTAACGTCGCCGTCGCGGTATCCGGAGAGCGTTCCGACAAAGGACTTGCTGCCGTTCACCGGCTTATAGAGCCGCACCTCCGCGCCGCTGCCCATAAAGCGCGCAAAGTCGCCGGGGCGCTTGAGCTCGCGCTCGGCGCCGGCGGAGCTGACCTCGAAAACGTAGCTGTCCGGAATGGGGTCTGCCTCGTCCAGCACGGGATCGAGCGCGCGGGAGAGCGCCTCGCAGTCGTTGATGGAAACGCCGCCGTCCTTGTCGATGTACACGCGCAGAAACCACTGTCCGGCCTCGCGGATGTATTCCACATCCCAAAGCTCCAGACCCAGCTTTTCGGCGACGGGAGCGGCCAGCGCGGTCACGGTCTCGGTGACTTTACTCATAAAAAATCCTCAATTTCCAGTTTCTGACAAATTCTTTTAAATCAACAAAAAGAGTGGGTTTTGCCCACTCTTCCTGTTTCTTACGTTCGTACGAGGGGATTATACCACCCTCCGCGCGCGATTGCAAGTGATTTCATTAAATTAATATAGAGTATACGGGAAATTTTCACCCGTTTACCCGTTCATTGCGGTGAGGACGTTGCCGTAGTCCACCTGATAGTTCGCGCCCTCGTAGGTGCCGTTGAGCATGGACATGGCGCGGTTCCAGGCGTCGCCGCCCTCGGTGTAGGGCTGGGGCTGGTAATTGTTCAGCGTGTTCGGCCCGAGCACGGTGCTGTCGGGGCCGACGGTGCTGCTCAGCGAGCAGGGGATGAAGGAATAGCTGTCGAGCGTTACCTCGCCGCCGACGCGCTTGGGCGTGAGCTGCGCGATGCCGGTGTCGTAAGCGCCGGGGTCGGTGCCGTTGCCGGGGTTGGTGTGGCCGCCGAAGATGAAGTTGCCGAGACCGTAGAAGATAACGCCGCCGTTATAATCCTCCGCCGGCTGGAGCCGGTGGGCATGCGTGCAGTACACGGCGTTGAAGCCGGCGTCCACGGTGTAGCGGCAGAGCTCGGTCTGCACGTCGGTGGGTTCATAGTATCCCTCGCGGCCCATGTGCAGGCACGCGATGGTGAAGTCCGCGCCCGCCTCTTCGAGCGATCTGAGCCCCGCGGCGATCTTGTCGCGCGACGCCGCGACGAGCTTTTCCTGCGCCTGCGCGGAGAGAATGCTCATGGCGTTGTAGGTGAGCTGGTTATAAAGGCAGTAAATGCCGACCTTCACGCCGCCGTCCTTTTCGTAGATATACGTCTCGTCCTCGCCCGCGTAGGCAACGCCCACGGCGTCGAGCGCGGCGGCCGTGTCGTCATAGGCGTTCTGGCCAAAGTCCATCGTGTGGTTGTTTGCCAGCGTCACGAACTCCACGCTGCCCGCGGTGAGGATGTTCGCGTAATCCGCCGGGGCGAGAAACACGAACTGCTCAATGGAATCGTAATACTTGTCCGAGAGGTTGCACTCAAGATTGGCGATCGTGAGATAGTCTTTTTCAAAGTACTGCACGGTCTTGGCGAAGGGATAGTCGTAGTTTTTCCCGACGACGGTCTGCAGCGCCGTGCCCCACCCGCGGCGGGTCTTTGCCTCGGCGAGCGTGCAGTCGCCCACCATGGAAACGGTGAAGTATTCAGGGCTCGGCTCCGGCGTGGGCTCGGGCGTCGCGGTAGGCTCCGCGGTGGGCGCAGCCGACGGTTCGGGCGTGAGCTCGGGACCGGAGGTCGGCGGCACGGGCGTTTCGCTCGCCGCCGGCGCGAGCGTCTCGGCGCTCTCCGTGTTATTTACCGAAACGGCGCGCACGGCAACGAGCACAACGAGCGCGAGCGCGAGCAGACAGAAAACGATCAGCGCCGGAACGGATACCCGGCGGGAAGGACGGTGTTGCATGGCATATCTCCCGTGTTATTCGGTGAAATGGATGTGGTTGTTGATGTGATCCTGACAGAAGCAGTGATACCCCGCGCAGCGCGAGCAGTAGCGGAACTCCAGCTCCGGATGGTCCGCGTCGGTGCGGCCGCACACGGCGCATTTGTAGCGGTACGGGGCGTTCTGCTGCTCGCGGCGGATGCGCTGCGCCTCGCGCTTGAAGTTCACGGTCTTGCGGATCTGCCCGGGCCGCCGGAAGTGTACGGAGCCGAAGAGCATATCCCCGCAGAAGAGCAGATAGTTGAGCGTCGCCACGACCGGCAGAAGATTGAGCGGGAAGCGGAGCGCGAAGATCTCATAGACGAAGTACGCCGCGTTCGCCACGGCGAGCCACTTGATCTTGATCGGGATGATGTACATGAACAGCACCCGCTGGTCGGGATAGTACGTTGCGAACGAGAAGAACATCGAAAGATAGATGAACTCCGCGCCGATGCTCATCGTGATGCCGCCGAACAGATAGACAAGGAAGGCGTACAGGATCGTGAACACCATACCGGCGAGAAAGTACATGTTGAACTTGGCCTGTCCCCACTCGCGCTCCATCGAGGTGCCGATGAAGTAATAGAAATAGAGGAACAGCAGCCCCCAGATGCCGCCGGTGTCCGGAATGAGCACGAAGGTCACCAGCCGCCAGATCTGCCCGCGCAGGACCATCTGCGGATTGAGCGCGAGAAAATAGCGCACCGTGCCGGTGCGGTCCATCAGCGTCAGCAGCCAGACGACGGCGTTGCCGATGATGAGATAGCGCATGAGGTTTTCCACGCCGAAACGCGGATGGCGGACGCAGTAGCGCTCGACCCAACGCATGAATGCTTTCAAATCAAAACTCCTTTCCAAAGGAAAACTGTAACGGAATACTTAATTATACCACATCCGGACGAAATTTCAATCCGGGAATTGCCCGCCTTACGAATGCGGTTATTGTGAGGGTTCTGACGGAAGAGAGAAAGATATCCAATATCGTATAACACTCGAGGGAAGAGAAGCGCGTGACGGTCACCGCGGGCGTTAATATAATATGGTTAGCTGTTAACTGCGCCAGAGTCGGCCTTTGCTCGAGGATAGCAGTATAAAACGCTGTAAAATTTATTGTTGAATTTTACAGCAGAACGGCGTATACTATTCGCAAAGGAGTTGATCACTATGCCGAACATCAAGCCGATCTCCGATCTGCGGAATTACACGGAAGTATTGCAGGATGTAGCGGCGGGTGCGCCCGTTTTCCTGACGAAGAACGGCCGCGGTCGGTACGCCATTGTGGACATTCAGGATTACGAAAAAGCGCAGGCCACGCTGAAGCTTATGAGTGAGCTCGCAAAGGGCCGCCGATCCGGTGAGACCGAAGGCTATCTGACTCCGGAGGACATGAGAGCGCACTTCCACGCCAGAGCGAATGAAGAATAACATCCGTTATTCGGCGGAGTCCCGCCGCGACTTGGACGATATATGGGACTATATAGTGTCGGAGCTTCAAAACCGTGTGGCGGCGGAGCGCGTGGTGGATCGCATTCTGGACGCGGTTGAACGCTTGAAAGATTTTGCGGAAATGGGCGCTCTGCTGTCCTCCGTCGCCGACGTCGGCGGGGACTACAGGTTTCTTGTGAGCGGGAACTATATGGTTTTCTATCGTGTGAACGGAAGAGATGTTTTTATCGACCGAGTTTTATATGGCCGTCGTGATTATCTTCGGGTTCTTTTTCGGGATATGAGCATGAAGCAGGACGATTAAAAGTAACCGCAGCGGTTCCAATTTTGGAGCCGCTGCGGTTTTCCTATCATATACTCAATCCATCGGGAGCGGGATGGGCTTTTTGAGCTCCAGACGGCCGTAGCAGACGAGCTCTGCCGCTTTGTCTGGCGGGATCATGCGGTCGTCTTCGGCGTGGGCGCGGTTCACGGCGAAGAGATACACCGTGCCGCGGCTGTCGGCGCAGAACTGCCGGAAGACGATCCCTCCGTCCGTTTCAAAAAGCCCGATGTCGCCGTCGTAAAGCTCGGTGCGCCGCCGGAGATACGCCGTGCCGCCCTTTTTGATCCACGGCGCGAGCGAATCGTCCGTGACCGCAACGGCAAAATCGGCGTCCGTGCCCTTCGGCACGGGGATGGAGTCCCAGAGCATGCGCTCACCGCCCTTCGCTTGTTCTTGCTCTCAGCATACCGATTCCGGACGGAAAGGTCAAGACGGCAGAAAAAAGAAAAAGCAAAAGTGCCGCTTTCCGTTGCAGATGGCGGGATCGTGTGGTAAAATATATTATCTATACCTATGCGTATACCTATGCGCATTGTTAATATGAAAATATAAAGAAGGAATTTAACGATATGGAAAACCGTGAACAGGAGATCCGTCAGGACAGGGAAGACCTGATCGAGGGGCGCAACGCCGTTGCCGAGGCGATCCGCGCCGGGCGGACGATTGATAAAATTTTCGTTGCCCGCGGCGACACCGACCGCACCCTTGCGCGCATTCTCGCCAAGGCGCGGGAAAACGGCATCGTCGTCACCGAGTGCGACCGGCGCAAGCTCGATTCTCTCAGCGCCACGGGTGCGCACCAGGGCATCATCGCGCAGGCGGCAATGCGCGAGTACGCCTCCATCGAGGATATTCTGGAGCGTGCCGCCGAGCGGGGCGAGGATCCGTTCATCGTCGTGTGCGACGAGATCGCCGATCCGCACAATCTCGGCGCGATTTTGCGCACCGCCGAGTGCGCGGGCGTCCACGGCGTCATCATCCCCAAGCGGCGCGCCGCCGGGCTCACCGCCGTGGTGGACAAGGCGAGCGCGGGCGCGGCGGAGCATATGCTCGTCTCGCGCGTGACGAACATCCCCGCGGCGCTCGGTGAGCTGAAGAAAAAGGGCCTCTGGGTCTACGGCACGGCGGCGGACGCTCCCGCCGATCTGTGGCAGACGAAAATGACCGGCCCCGCGGCGCTCGTCATCGGGTCGGAGGGCTTCGGCATGGGCCGCCTCGTTTCGGAGCAGTGCGACTTCACCGTGGGCATCCCCCTGCTCGGCAAGATCACATCGCTCAACGCCTCCGCGGCGGCGGCGATCCTTATGTATGAGGTCGTCCGCCAGCGCAGAGATTCCTGAGACGGAGGGAGCTATGGCAAAACGCGATACAGGCGGCGTTCCCCGGAGCTTCGGCGTGCCGGGCTTCTCGCTCGAGAGCATTCTCGAGGAGTGCCGGGACAAGGCGCCGGAGGAGACCGCCGCGCCGGAAACGGCGGAAACGGAATACCGGCCGGAGACGGAGGGCTATTCCTCCGAGCAGGCGGATTACCCGGCAGAGACGGAGTACGAGGCCGAATATCCGGACGAAGAAGCGGAATACCCCGAATACGAAGAATTTGATACCGGCGCGCCGGAGTATGAGACCGCGCCGGACACCGCGCCGGACGAGCCGGAGGAGACCGGGGAACCGGACAGGCGGTACTATGAGGACGCGCCGGAGCCGGAAGAGGCCGCCGAGGGCGAAATATACGACGAGGGCTTTGAGGACGACGCGGACTTTTATGCCCCGCCCCTTGAAGCGCCGGACGAGCCGGAAGCCTCGGAAGAAGGCGAAGAGCCGGACGAGCCGGAGAAAAAAAGCAGAAAGAAAAAGAGCCTTGGCAGCGTATCCCGCCGCGGGCGGGGCCGCGCGCCGGGGCCTTGGGGCAAGCTCGTGGGGCTTCTCGCCGCGGCATCGATCCGCCGGGCGAACGATCTCTCCCAGCCGGACCCGGAGCCGGAGGACGTAACGCTTGAAATGCCGCCGCAGCGCGCGGCGAAGCATTATGCCGCGCAGATGCCGAGTCTGCGCCTGCGCTTCTTTGCGGCGGCGGCAGTCTGCGTGCTGCTCGCGTGGATCACTCTTTCGTATGACTTCGGCCTGCCGCTGCCCGGCAGTCTCGGCACGAACGCGAGAGCAACGTCGCTCGTGTGTCTCATCGGGATGCTCTCGGTGATGCTCATCGGACTGGACGTTGTAACGGCGGGCGTCATGGGGCTCATCCGCGGCCGCGCCGGGGCGGAATCCATGATCGTTCTCGCCGCGATCGCCGCGGCGGCGGACGTGATCTATATCGCCGCGAGCGGCGACGGCTCGCACGGCGTCACCTTCGCGGTGATCCCCGCGGCGGCGGTCATGTTCGCGCTGCGCGGCGCGTGGTACAGCTGCCGGGCGTACGCCGATTCCTTCCTTGCCCTGCATCACGCCAAGGACTCCTATGCCGTCACCTCCGAGGTGCTGCCGGGAAAGAAGGAGCGCATCCTCATCAAGTCTCGCCGCTCGTCGGACGGTCTTGTCCGCCGCAGCGAGGAGCCGAGCGGCGCGGAAGCGCTCGCCATGGAGGCGTTTGTGCCGATGGCCGTCGGTTCGCTCGCGCTGGCGCTGGCGCTCTCGCTCGGCGCGCAGGACATGAAGGCGTTTTTCCATCTCTTCTCGCTTATGACGGCGCTTTGCGTTTCGTTCAACTGGACGCTCTCGTTCCCGATCCTCTTCTCCCGCACGGCGCGCCATCTCATGATGCGCGGCAGCGCTCTGGCCGGATGGTCCGGCGCGCGCGATGTCGGCCGGTCGCGCCGGCTCGTGCTCACCGATACCGACATTTTCCCCGAGGACGCCATCGAGATCACGGGCGTGCGCTTTATGGACAAGAGCCGCGCCGCGCAGGTGCTCGGCATCACCGGCAGTATGCTCGATGCGGCGGGAACGGGGCTTGCCGCGCCCTTTGCCGAGCTGATGCGCCGGAAAAACGCCGCCATGCAGACCGTGGAGGATTTCTCCGTCGGCGAGGGCGGCGCGAAGGGTATGGTGCAGGGCGAGGAGGTCCGCATCGGCACGCTCGCGTATATGCATCTGAGCGGCGTGAAGATCCCCGACAAGATCAAGGAGGAAAACGCGCTCTATACCGCCGTATCCGGTGAGCTGGCGGCGGTGTTCCCGCTGCGCTACCGCCCGATGGCGAGCGTGCAGCGCGCCTTGGCCGCTCTGCGCCGCGAGCATCGCAAGCCGATCTTCGCCGTGCGCGACTTTAATCTTGACCCTCTTCTTCTGCAGAAAACGTTCGGCGTATCCGCCGAGGGCTTCCAGTTCCCGTCCTCCGCCGAGCGGTACCGCATTTCCGGCATCCCCGCCTCGGCGGGCAGCCCTGCCGCCGGTATGATGGCGCAGGACGGTCTCGACACGCTCGTGGACTTTGCCGAATGCGGCACGAAGCTCCATTCCTATGGCCGCGCGTGCGCGTGGTGCTGCGTCATCTGCGCCGCGCTCGGCGCGATCCTTGCGGTGGTCCCGGCGTGGCAGGGACTGTGGACGGCAATCGGCGCGGGGCGTGTGCTGCTCTATATGCTCGCGTGGATCATCGTGCCGCTGGCGCTGCGGACGCTGCTGCAAAAATAATTATTGCCAAAAAAACTGTCATAGTGTATAATTTATCCTCGTGGCGCTCCCCTGTTTTTTCGGAAGAATGACAAGGCCGATTCACAGGACAATGAATTAAAGTTTTTTAAGATAACTATAAGGAGAGGACAACCCATGAGCTACACAACCAAGGACATCCGCAATGTCTGCCTGCTCGGTCACGGCAGCAGCGGCAAGACCACCCTTACCGAGAACATGCTCTACCTGACCGGTGCCATCGACCGTCAGGGCAAGGTCAACGACGGCAACACCGTCTGCGACTACGACGCGGAAGAGATCAAGCGTCAGGTAACGATCTCCGCGGCTATCGCTCCCATTTCCTTCGGCGGCAAGAAGATCAACGTGATCGACTGCCCGGGCTTCCAGGACTTCGCCGGTGAAGTCGCCGCCGCGCTGCGCGCGGTCGAGGCGGGCATCATCTTCTGCACCGCGAAGGACGGCCTTTCCGTCGGCGCGGAGCGCAACTGGAAGCTACTCAAGGCCGCCGGCAAGCCGGTCGCCTTCTACGTCTCCAAGCTCGATGAGGAGCACGGTGATTACTTCGGCGTGCTCGAAGCGCTGCAGGCCAAGTACGGCAGCATCGTCTGCCCCGTGACGATCCCCGCCTCCGACGGCACCGGCGTCATCGATCTCGTGCACAACATCGCGTATGAGACCAACGGCAACAAGACCGCGAAGGTCGCCGTCCCCGCCGCCGACGCCGGCAAGGCCGAGGAGCTGCGCGAGGCTCTTATGGAGACCGCCGCGGGCGCTACCGAGGAGCTCATGGAGAAGTATTTCGAGGAAATGACCCTCTCCGAGGAAGAGCTTGTCACCGGCATCAAGGCCGGTCTGAAGGACCGCAGCGTCGTTCCCGTGTTCTGCGGCGTCGGTACGACCGGCGTCGGCACGCAGGCTCTGCTGCAGGCCATTCTGGACTATGTCCCCGCGCCCGACGAGGTCGAGGGCATCGATCCCAACGGTCCGACCGCCGGTCTCGTGTTCAAGACCGTGTCCGACCAGTTCGGCAAGTACAACTTCATCAAGCTCGTCAGCGGCAAGCTGACCGCCGATATGTCTCTGCGCAATTCGCGCACCGGCAACACCGATAAGCTCGGCCGTCTGTACACCATGTGCGGCAAGAAGACCACCGAGGTCAAGGACGCCTGCTGCGGCGACATCGTCGCCATCGGCAAGATGGACTGGAAGACCGGCGACACCGTGTGCGACCCGAAGGCCGAGATCGAGCTTCCCGCCATCGAGATCGCGGAGCCCTGCTACTCCATGTGCATCTCCCCCAAGACGAAGGGCCAGGACGACAAGATCGCCAACGGTCTCGCCCGTCTGAACGAGGAGGATATCTCCTTCACGGTCGTCAACAACGCCGAGACCCACCAGATGGTCCTCTCCGGCGCCGGCGATATCCAGCTCGACGTCCTCTGCGCCAAGCTGAAGAGCCGCTTCGGTGTCGAGAGCGAGCTCAAGCCCGCCCGCGTGCCTTACCGCGAGAAGATCAAGGCAAAGGTCGAAGCCCACGGCCGCCACAAGAAGCAGACCGGCGGCAGCGGTCAGTTCGGCGATGTCTGGATCCGCTTCGAGCCCCAGGAGGAGTCTGAGGAAATGATCTTCGCCGAGGAAGTGTTCGGCGGCAGCGTGCCCAAGAACTTCTTCCCCGCGGTCGAAAAGGGCCTGCGCGACGCCGTGCAGAAGGGCGTTCTCGCCGGCTACCCGCTCGTCAATCTCAAGGCCACGCTGTACGACGGCTCCTATCACCCCGTTGACTCCAACGAAATGGCGTTCAAGACGGCGGCGCAGCTCGCCTACAAGGACGGCATCCCCCGCGCGAAGCCGACCATTCTCGAGCCCATCGGCCTGCTGAAGGTCACCATTCCCGACGCGAACCTCGGCGATATCATGTCCGATATCTCCTCCAAGCGCCGCGGCACGGTGCTCGGCATGACTGCCGAGGACGGCATGCAGATCGTTGAGGCCGAGGTCCCCATGGCCGAGATGAGCTCCTACACGATCGACCTGCGCTCCATGACGCAGGGCCGCGGCTCCTTCACCTGCAAGTTCGTGCGCTACGAAGAGGCCCCCGGCAACGTCCAGCAGAAGGTCATCGAGGAAGCCAAGGCCCTCGCCGACGCCGAGTAATTCCCCAATCGAATACCAAAAGAGGCGGCTCTCGGAGCCGCCTCTTTCGTATGCAATAAAAGCCTCGCAGAGAGAGGTTAATATCAAAGGGGAGTCCCGCTGCGCGGGACTCCCCTTTGAGGGCGTTAGCCCTTCATATCCATGAGCTTCTGCTTGAGTTCGCCTTCGATGCGGCCAAGCTCTTCCTCGGCCTGGGCACGGCGGGTGCGGCCGTCGTCCTGGATCTGGCGGACTTCCTCGAGCGTGGCGATGAGGTGCTCGTTCGTCTTCTTGAGCGTCTCCAGATCAACGATGCCGCGCTCGGACTCCTTCGCGACCTCGACCGAGCCGGTGTGCAGCGCCTCGGCGTTGCTCAGCAGGAGCCGGTTCGTCACATCGGAAACGGCGCGGGAGGCTTCCATCGCCTGCTTGGAGTGGTACATGCTCAGCCCCAGCACCATCTGGCTCTTCCAGAGGGGGATGGTGTTCACGATGGCGGTCTGGATCTTCTCGGTCATGAGAAGGTCGTTGTTCTGGATCATGCGGATCTGCGGGGACATCTGCAGGGAGATCGTGCGGGTCAGCTCCAGATCGTGCAGCTTCTTCTCAAAGCGGCCGATGAGGTTCGTGAAATCGTTCACGGCCTGCGCGTCTTCGGGCAGACCGGACTTCACCGCCTTCGCGCGCAGCTCGGCGAGATCCTTTTCGCGCAGCTCCTGCACGCGGAGCTTGCCCGCGATGATGTACATCGTGAGCTCCTTGAAATACGCCTGATTGAGCTCAAACATGCGGTCGAGCGAGGCAATGTCCTTCGCGAGGACGACCTGGTGGTTCTGCAGCTGCTGGGTGATCTTGTCCACATTGATCTCGGCCTTGTCGAACTTCGCCTTCGTCTCCTCCATGGAGCGGGAGGCCTTTTTGAAGAGGCCGCGGAGACCCTTCTTCTGCTCGGCTTCGTCGTAGTCAAGATCCTTCAGCTCCACGACGAGGCTCGTGAGCATGTCGCCGACCTCGCCCATGTCCTTCGTGCGCACCTTGCCGAGCGCGGCGCCGGAGAAATCGGCAATGTTCTTCTGCGCGGCGGCACCGTAGGAAAGAACAAGATTCGTATCGGTCACGTCGATCTGCTTGGCAAACTCGCGCACGGCGGCCTGCTCCTCGGGGGAGAGACGGTCAATGTCGAGCTTTTCCGGCTCTACGGCGGGCTTTTCCTCTTCAACAACGAGCTGCGGAGCGGCGGGGGCTTCCTGCGCGGCGGCCTGCGTGGGATTGAGCGTCAGGGAAGGAACGTAAGTTTTTTCATCCATGGGAGGTGCTTCCTTTCATCGTTTGTTCGGAGCTTGTATCGGATGCGGGAGCGGGCGCGGCCTCGGCTGCGCTCTGCTGCTGTTCGTACTGCTTCATGAAATCCTTGATATCGAGATACCCCTTGCCGCCGAGCCCTTCGCGGGCGAGCATGGTGTTCATGGTGTCGATGTCCATCTGGATATCGGCGGCCTGATTGGCAAAGAGCGCGTCGAGCTGCTTTTTGTAGGCCGCGATCGTCGTATCGAGCATTTCCTCAATGCGCTGCATCGAGCCGGTGATGTTCTCTCCGCCGAACTCCTGCGCGCTCATGCGGTCGTAGGCATTGAGCAGGCGGATCGTAGTGGGGAGATAGAAGTCGAGAAACTTCCGGATCTGCGGCACATCGGCGGGATCGTCGATAGCGTCGCGGATGATCTTGTCGGAAACGCTCATCAGCTCGTTGATCCGGCTGCGGATCTCCGGGTTGGGGATGGAGGCGTACAGCCGGCCCATCTCCTTGAGCGCCGTGCGGCCCTCCTGAATGACGGCCTGCACCTCGGGCGAGTAGGGGCTCGGCTCGGCGGCGGGCGCTTCCTGCGCGGCGGGCTTTTCCGGTTCGGGCGTTACTTCCGTGTACTGCACGGGGATCGCTGCCTGCTCGTCCTTCCTCTTGTCCGCCTTCCGGCGCAGCGCGTTGGCCGCCCACACGGACGCCATAATGGCGAGACCGGCGGCGATCAGCCCGCCGGACAGCCGGAGAACCGGAAGAATGAACGCAAAAAATACCCATATAAGAACGATTGTGCCGACCGGCCCGATGCCGCGGCGACGCTTTCCCCGCATAAAACCGCCTCCTTCGAGAATCACACTACATTCTACATGGATTCGCCTTTTCCGTCAAGCACAGTTGTATATCTGTTCACTTGAATTATGAGGCGGTTTGGTATATAATACAAGTTGGCTCGGTAGGCGCACAGCCGGGGGACACCGGACGGCCGGTGTCCCCCGTATCGAAAAAGACAGTGCTCGAGCCTCTGCCCGCAACCATACTTATGCCGGGGGACGACCCCGCGACACATACCGGAGGAATACCGCCATGTTGAAGATTGCCCCGTCCATCCTGTCCGCCGATTTCGCCCGTCTGGGCGAGGAGATCGAATCCGTCCGGCAAGGCGGCGCGGACTGGATCCACTATGACGTGATGGACGGCGTCTTTGTCCCGAACATCTCCATCGGCCTTCCCGTGCTCGCCTCGGTGCGGAAGGCAACCGATATGTTCCTCGATGTCCACCTTATGATCGAAAAGCCCGTGCGCTACGCCAGACGCTTCTGCGACGCGGGGGCCGATCTTGTAACGGTACACGCGGAAGCCGACACGCCGGAGAATATCACGGCGGCCATTGCCGAGATCAAGGCCGCAGGGAAAATGGCGGCCGTGGCGCTCAAGCCCGCAACGGCGGCGGAGGCAGTGCTCCCGTGGCTCGATACGCTCGACATGGTGCTCGTGATGACGGTCGAACCGGGATTCGGCGGGCAGAAGTTCATGGCGGATATGCTGCCGAAGATCGAAACGATCCGCGCCTGGATCACGGAGCGCGGCCTTTCCTGCGCGCTCGAGTGCGACGGCGGCATTGACGCGAACACCGCGCCGCTCGTGAAGGCGGCGGGGTGCGATGTGCTCGTGGCGGGCAGCGCCGTTTTCGGCAGGGCGGATCGCGCCGCGGCCGTCTCTTCGATCCGAAACGCCTGATTTTTCAAGGAGTGTAATATAGTATTATGGCATCGTTCTTTCCGGCGGCTATGGAAAATCTCATCGACGGCTTCGCCTCGCTCCCCGGCATCGGGCGCAAAAGCGCGCAGCGGCTGGCGTTTCATGTGCTCTCGCTCCCGCAGGAGGAAGCGGACCGCTTTGCCAACGCTGTGCTCGAAGCGAAGAAGAGCGTCCATACCTGCCCGGTGTGCCAGAACCTGACGGACGGCGAGCTCTGCCCGGTGTGCGCGTCCGACAGCCGGGACAAAACGACGATCTGCGTCGTATCCGAGCCGCGCGATGTGCTCAGCATCGAGCGCAGCCGGGAATACCACGGCGTATACCATGTGCTCCACGGCGCTCTCTCGCCGATGAACCGCGTCGGGCCGGACGATCTGCGCATCCGCGAGCTTCTCGAGCGCGTGGCGCAGGGCGGGGTGGAGGAGGTCATCCTCGCCACGAACCCTGACACCGAAGGCGATGCCACGGCGATGTACCTTTCGCGCCTTTTGAAGCCCTTCGGCATCCGCATCACGCGCCTCGGCTTCGGCGTGCCGGTCGGATCAAATCTCGAATACGCGGACGATGCCACCATGCTCAAAGCGCTCGAAGGCCGCCGCGAAATGTAACGGAGGTATAAACCTCCCCAACTGCGAACATAATCCGGTAAGGGCGCGGCCCGTCCGGATACATATCTAAATCTATCTAACAGGAGTAACTATTATTTTATGGCACAAAAACTGAAGATCATTCCCCTTGGCGGTCTCAACGAGATCGGCAAGAACCTCACGGCGTACGAGTACGGCCGGGACATCATAGTCGTGGACTGCGGCATGGGCTTCCCGGACGACGATATGTACGGCGTGGATGTTGTCATTCCCGACGTGAGCTATCTTGTGAAGAACAAGAGCCGCATCCGCGGTGTGTTTCTCACGCACGGCCACGAGGACCACATCGGCGCGCTGCCGTATGTGATGGACCGGATCAACCCGCCCATCTATACGACGCGCCTGACCGCGGGGCTCGTGCAGCTCAAGCTGCAGGAGCGCGGCCTGCTCGATAAAACGAAGATCGTCACCGTTGAGGCGGGCGAGACGATCTCCGCCGGGTGCTTCAAGGTGGAGTTCATCCACGTGAACCACTCGATTGCCGATTCCGTGGCGTTTGCGATCAAAACGCCGATCGGCACCGTTGTCCAGACCGGCGACTTCAAGATCGACGTCACGCCCCTGCAGGGCGAGATGACCGATCTCACGCGCTTCGGCGAGCTGGGGCGCGAGGGCGTGCTCGCGCTGCTCATGGACTCCACGAACGTGGAACGCCCCGGCCACTCGCTTTCCGAGAGCAAGGTGCACGACCGCTTCGACCAGCTCTTCAAGGACTGCGACAAGCGCATCATCGTAACGACGTTCGCCTCGAACGTGGACCGCATCCGGCAGATCATCGATCTCGCCGTCAAGTACAAGCGCAAGGTCGGCATCACGGGGCGGAGCATGGAAAACGTGGTGAAGCTCTGTGTGGAGCTCGGCTATATGAAGGTGCCGGACGGCATTCTTGTGGACATGAAACGCATCGGCTCCGTGCCGCGCAATAAGCTCGTCATCCTTTCCACCGGCAGCCAGGGCGAGAGCATGTCCGCGCTCTACCGCATGGCGTTTTCCGAGCATAAGCAGGTGGACATCGGCTCGGGTGACCGCGTCATCATCTCCGCGAGCGCCATTCCCGGCAACGAGACGACGATCTCCCGCGTTATTGACGAGCTCTTCGCCAAGGGCGCGGAGGTCATCTACGAGCGCGGCACCGATCTGCACGTATCGGGCCACGCCTGCCAGGAAGAGCTCAAAATGATGTACGCGCTCGTAAAGCCGAAGTTCTTCATCCCCGTGCACGGCGAGCGCCGCATGCTCCACAAGAGCGGCGACATGATCGTGGGTATGGGTCACGACCGCCGGAACATCATCATCGGCGAGAACGGCCGGGTCATTGAAATGACCGCCAAATCCGCCAAGCTCGGCGCGACCGTCCCGTCCGGCCGCGTGCTCGTGGACGGCATGGGCGTGGGCGATGTCGGCACCGTGGTGCTGCGCGACCGCAAGCTCCTTGCCGACGAGGGCATGGTCGTCGTCGTTATGACGCTCTCGGCGGAGAACGCACAGCTCATCTCCGGCCCGGACATCATCAGCCGCGGCTTTGTCTATGAAAAGGAAAACGACAAGCTCATCGACGAGCTGCGCCGCGTGGCGATGGAGAGCATCGCCTACTGCGAGGATAACGGCATCACCGACTGGGCAAGCATCAAAAGCCGCGTGAAGTCCGGCCTTTCCGGTTATCTCTTCAAAAAGACCCGCCGCAGCCCGATGATTTTGCCGATCATCATGGAAGTCTGAAAGGCTCCCTTGTGCAAAGGGAGCTGTCAGCGAAGCTGACTGAGGGATTGTCGTTTTGCAGAAACCGCAGTTTACAATCCCTCCGTCTCGGCTGACGCCGAGCCACCTCCCTTTACACAAGGGAGGCACTGTAAGGAATCCCGCAGCGGTTGGGATCAGACATCAAATAAAAAGAAAAGGAGTTTCTCGCCATGGCTCTGCCGTACTGCATCCCGTATTTCGACGCTCACTGCGACACTCTGACGAAGTTCAATTCCCTGCGTCAGAGCAGCCGGAACCACATCGATCTTCTGCGTCTGCACCACTACGCCCCCGCCGCGCAGGTCATGGCGATCTGGGCGCCGCCGGGCTTTGACGGCCCCACGGCGTTCCGCCGCATCATGCTCACCGTTGAGCGTGAGCTGAAGGAAAACCGCGATCTCGCCGCGCTCTGCACGAGCGTCGCGGAGGCTGACGCCGCCGCGAAGGACGATATGGTCGCCGTGTTCCTCTCGGTCGAGGGCGCCAATCTCCTCCGGTGCAGCGTCGCGGGTCTGCTCGACGGCTACCGCCGCGGCGTGCGCATGGTGACGCTCTGCTGGAACAAGGATAACCGCCTGTGCGGCTCGGCAATGGATACCGGCGCGGGCCTGACCGCCGACGGCGTCCGCTTCGTGAACACCTGTTGGGAAAAGGGCGTCGCGGTCGATCTCTCCCACGCCTCGGAAAAAACGTTCTGGGACGTGATGCGCATTGCGAAGCGCCCGGTGCTGTGCAGCCACTCAAACGCGAAGTCCGTGTGCGACCATCCGCGCAATCTGACCGACGCGCAGATCAGCGCCATCGTCCACAACGAGGGCGTCATCGGGCTGAATCTCTGCCCCGACTTTCTCGGTCTCGGACGGAATATGGACGCCGTGCTCGCGCACATCGACCATTTCCTCTGCATGGACGCGCGCGAAAATCTCTGTCTCGGCACCGATTTTGACGGCATCGAGTCGCTGCCGGAGGGCATCACCGGCGTGGAGAGCATGGAAGAGCTGTATGAGCAGATGCTCGCGCACCGCTTCAGCGAAGCGCTCGTGCAGGATATCTTCTTCCACAACCTCCACCGGTTCCTGGGGGAAGCGCTGTGAACATACAGATCTTCGGCAAAAGCAAATGCTTTGACACGAAAAAGGCGGAGCGGTACTTTAAAGAGCGCCGCATCAAATACCAGTACATCGATCTCAACCGCTACGGCATCAGCCGCGGCGAGCTGCAAAGCGTGAAAAACGCCGTGGGGCTTGAGGATCTCATCGACGAAAAGCACCCGGACGCGGCGCTGCTGCGCTATCTTGCCCGCGCGGACGATAAGCTCGAGCGTATTCTGGAAGACCCCACGCTTTTGAAAACGCCCGTTGTCCGCAACGGAAAACAGGCCACCGCCGGGTACTGCCCGGACGTGTGGAAGCAATGGGAATAAAGCCGTATGCCCCCGGAAAAAGTCGGGGGCATATCTTTTTTAAAATGATATGGAAGTAATTTAAAATAAATATATTAAGAAAGGAAAAAGCCAGAATTTTGCCAAAAAATGCCGGTGCCAAACCTTGACTTTTCCAAGACACCCGGTATAATTTATTTAGAATTGAATATGGATCTATCGGACAGGTAGCCGTTTGCTGTAAAGGCTTTTTTGAAAGTCAGGCGGCGGTGAAAAAGGAAAGGGGTGCGAATCCCCTGCACGCACGGTACTGTATGCGCGAGTCCGGATCGAAGCGGCGGAGAGCTGCAGGGACGAAAGTCCGCCATTTCGGGGCAACCAGCCTCGGGAGAAGGTAGATTCCGGACGAGAAAAAGAAAAACTTTTCACGCAGCGCGAGCCAGGAGAATTACCAAAGTCCGGAACCCAAGACAGCGGGCGAGCTCTCCGTATGTTTTTACTGATTGCAGATCCGCCAACGACTCTCCCTATGGGGGCAGTTCAGTTAACTGAACTGCGTCCGGCCTATAGGGTGTCCGTTGGCGTTCCTTTTGCGCACAAACAGCCCTCTGTCTTATCGACGGAGGGCTGTTTTTTGTCAAAACGGCGCTCGGAAAAAAGGAGATGAAGATCGGAATGACGACAGCGATGCCGGACGAAATGACGAAAACCGTTCCGCCGGAGCAGACGGAACAGGACGAGGAGATCCTGCGCCTGATCCGCGAGCTGGGTTACGGCAAGATCGTGATCACGGTGAAAAACGGCCAGCCCGTCCACGCGGAACTCCAGAAGAGTGTTCTTCTTTAAGGAATGATCGTATGAGAAGAAATTTACAAAAAACACTGGCGCTGCTTCTTTCGGCGGCGATGCTCGCGGCAGTCTCGCCGGCTGCGCTGGCGGCCGACGCCGATGAACCGGCGGCGACGGCGGCTGCGGAACCTGCGCCGGAGATAACGCCGAGGCCGGAAGCGTTCCCCAAACCGGAGAAGACATCCGCACCGAAGGAGACCCCCGCGGCGGAGGACGTCCCGGAAACCGAAGAAGCGTCCGGGCCGGAGAAAATGCCCGAACCGGAGGTAACCCCGGAACCGACGGAAGCCCCGGAAGCGGCGGAATTCCCGGAACCGACGGAAGCCCCGGAGCCGACGGAAACGCCGGAACCGGCGGAAACGCCCGAACCGACGGAAACGCCCGAACCGACGGAATCCCCGGAACCGACGGAAACGCCCGAACCGGAACTTGAAGCTCTCGAAACGCGCGAGACCGCCGTGGAGCCGAGCGAGTATTTTCCCGTCCTTACCGAGGGACTCCCGTTCCCGCAGGCACTGGACGCTCTCCTTGACGGCCTTGTGCAGACGCTCGTGCTGACCGAAGCGGAACAGAGCGCCGAGAAAGAGATCGAAGAGATAACGCTCGCCTACGGAAACGGTACGCTCACCGACAACATGGACGCGCTGCCGTTCATCGCCGCGGCGTTCGCCGCGAAGACCGGCAAAACGGCGGACGAGCTGACGGAGGCCAATCTCACGGCAAAGGAGCTCTCCGTGCTCCGCACGGTGTTCGGCGCTATGAGCGCCGTTTCCTGCACGCTCATGGAAACGGACATGACCGACGGCACGCTCAATGATGAGACCGGCGAGCCGAACGTTATAAAAACGAAGTATGCGCTTTCTTTTAAGATATTGCTCTCGCGCAGCGCATCGGCGCTTCTCGTGACCGCGGAAGAGCAGGAGCGCTATCAGGCGCTGTGCACCGGGGATGAGTGGGACAAGCTCATCTCTCTCTGGCGCGGGTACGGCTGGGTCGAGTCCGGCGCGGGGGAGAGGGTATATACGCTCCGCGAGGATGTGGTCCGTCTCGCGCTCGCGCAGCAGGGAAGGATCGAATATCTCTGGGGCGGCAAGTATAACGACCTGGGCCGCAGCCCCTTCTGGGGCTTCCCGCAGCAGAACGAGAACGGCGAAATATTCACCGACGGTCTGGACTGCTCCGGCTTTGTGACGTGGGTGCTGCTCAACGCCGCCGGGACGGTCGAGGCGCTTCCCACCATCGGCGAGGGGACGAGCGCGCAGCGTCTTGCGTGCGAAGCGATAACGCGCGAAGAGCTGCGGCCCGGCGATCTCGTCTTCGGCGGCGAGGGCACGGCGGAAACCGACCACGTCGGCATCGTGACGGGCTTTGCGGACGATGGGCGCGTGCTCATGTGCCACTGCATGCGCGGCGGCGTCACGGTATCCTATGCCGAGGATTTCGGCATGGATAACTATTACCGCCCCGCGGCGTACTATGCGGCATACGAAACGCCTGAAACCCTGCCGGAGATATCCGTAACGGAATACGCCGGGAGCGAGGACGGTGCGGTGTATCTCGTGAAGGTCGCGGCCGAGCCCGGCACGCGCTGCCACTGGACATTGGACGGCGCGGAAATGCTCTACTCGGAAACCTACGGCGCGTGGTGCGCGCTGACAACGGCCAACGATGCGGCGGCGCGCGTTTCCCGCGTGCGGTGCAGCGGCGGCAGCGATACGGTCTGCTACGACGGGGACGTGAACGGCTCCGGCGTTACGGAGATCAATGACGCGCAGAGAATCTATTCCATCAGCTGCGGACAGCAGCGCTTCGAGACGAAAAACGCCGAAGCCTGGCTGAAGGCCGATCTGAACGGTGACGGGAGGATCACGGCGGAAGATGCCTCGGAGATTCTGCGCTTGATATAAATATAAAAGGTAAGTTCAAGGAATCATCGGAAAGGAAGGGAAAAAACCAATGCAAACGGGTAAGAAAGGTCTTGCACTGCTTCTCGCGCTGCTGATGGTGTTCTCGCTGCTGCCGGTATCGGCGCTCGCGGCGGACGGATGCCTCACGACGACGGATGCGGGCAAAACCTTTGCAGCAAAGCAGGGAGAGAACCTTACGGTTCAGCTTGCGCAGTATTTCACCGACAGCAAAGGCCATACGCTGACCTATACGCTGGACAACGGCGATTACGGCGAGCATACCCAAATCGCCGAGGTCGATGGGCAACAGTGTCTCTCGTTCACGAACTCCGCCATGGGCACGTATACTCCGACTGTCACGGCGGCGTGCTCCAACGGCGAGACGGCCAGCGTGCAGCTCACGATCACCGTCACGGAGGCCCCGAAGGGCGACGAGAACCAGTACCGCTACGATGAGTCGCCCGCCAATTCGGTCACGGTGTATGTGACGATCTCGAGCGACGGCATGCCTGTTCAGGGCAAGGACGGCACGCCCATCTCGCATCTTGAGGTGACCGTCCCGTACTTCGATCTGGCCAACCAGGATCTTGGCGCGTATTACCGTTACCACACGGAAAACGGCTCGGGCAAGTATGTGGATGAGAAGATCGTCGAGCGTCCGACGGCGCTGCATCTGTATCTTTACATGATTGGCGTATACTATCTCGGGCTGAATCCGGCGGAGGTCACGAGCGGCAGCACGAAGATCGTCGACCACGCCGGCGGCGCCGGTGTCTCGTGGATAAGCGGCGATAAGGCGTATGACGATACGGGCGCTGCTCTCAGTCTCTCCGGCAGCGCCACGTCCATGTACATGGAGAATTTCTGGGGTCACGACCAGAATCTCATGTACTACCGCAACCATATCTATCCTCTGATGAGCGCGGGCTGGGGTTCGACGGCGGACTACATCCTCCTCTCGGACGGCGACACGATCGACGTCGCCATGTACAGCAACTGGAGCTTCTGGTCGGACGGCGGCGCGTTCGCGCGCTTCGATCAGGATGCCTACAGCGTTGCGCCGGGCGGCACGGTCAGTTTTTCCACGCTCAAGTATGACACCAAATCCGTCTCCGACGGCGGCAGCGATACGTTCACCGCCGTGACCGGCATGGATGTCGGCGTTTACGACGAAAATATGACGCTTCTGGACGCTGTTTTGCCCGAGCAGGACGGCGGCAGCAGCTACGCCTATACGTTTGAAAACGCTGGTACGTATTACCTGATGGCGATGGACACGAATTGCTGCACGACCGACGCGCGCCTTGCTCCCGCGACGGCGAAGGTCACCGTTGGCAGCAGCTCGAAGCCCTTCGACCCGGCGGAGCATTATAAGAACTTCGATTTTGCCTCCATCACGCTCGACGCAGAGGGCACGCAGTATATCTACAACATCGAAGAGAGTTCGATTTATGTAGAGCATTTCAAGGTTCCGGGCGATAAGAAGCTCTACACGGTGACCGTTCCGGAAGGCACGGACTATGTATACGTCAATTACCCGGCGGACTTTAAATATACGTTCCTGAGCTTTTGCGCTCTGCTTGATACCACAGGCGCTGTTGCCGGCTACGACTGTCCTGGCTTTGAACTGCTGGACAACGCCTCCGGCGGCAAGACGCTGAAGCTCCCGGTCCCGTATCTTGTTGAGAACAGCCGGTACTTCGCTGCCGAAGAGCAGAGCAATTACGACTACTTCAACTGCTTCGGCTTTGTGTATGGCGATAACACCGCCCCCGGCGGCGCGGTTGCCGTCACGGGCGTGACGCTGGATAAGAGCGAGCTTTCGCTCATCCGCCGCGAAGAGGCGACGCTTACCGCGACCGTGGAGCCGCAGAACGCGGACAACCCCCGTGTTAGCTGGAAGAGCAGTAACACGGACGTTGCCACCGTCAGCACGAAGGGTGTTGTTACCGGCGTGGGCACCGGTACGGCGACCATTACCGTCACCACGGCGGACGGCGGCTTCACCGCGAAGTGCACCGTTACCGTCACCGACCCGAGCAAGCCCGCTCTCGCGGAAGACGGCTATTATGAGATCTCGAACGCCGCGCAGCTCAAGTGGTTCACCGACGAGGTCAACGCCGGAAAATCCACGCTCAACGCCCGTCTGACGGACGACATCGATCTCAGCGGCATCTGCAGCTCGGCGAACCCGTGGACGCCGATCGGCGATCACGCGAATAACAGAATATACAGCGGCACTTTTGATGGCCAGGGCCACAAGATCACCGGTTTGTATCTCAAGGGCAACGCCTCGAACTATACGAACGGCAACACCTATTACATCGGCCTCTTCGGCGAGTGCGACGGCGTGACGATCAAGAACCTCTCGGTCTACGGCACGGCGATGGCCGTGACCCGCATGGTCGGCGGTCTTGCCGGACGCACGTGCGGCGTTTCCACGCACCGCCGTTCCACTGTCGAGAACTGCCACAACTATGTGACTCTCACCGGCTCTGCGACAAACGATGATATTTTCTCCCACGGCGGTCTTGTCGGCAGCGCGCAGGAGACCGACTTCATCGGCTGCTCCAACGAAGTGGACATCACCGGCTATCAGGGGCAGGTCGGCGGCATCGTCGGCAATACCGGCATCGGCGGCGTAACGCTGACGAACTGCTGGAACAGCGGCCACGTCCATCTGCGCGGCTACAAGAGCACGTTTGAGGGCGTCGGCGGTCTTGTCGGCAGCGGCAGCAACACCCTGACGCTCACGAACTGCTACAACACCGGCGCGGTGGACTTCTATTACCGAACCGCGGCGGAAAAACAGTATGTCGGCGGTCTTGTCGGCTGCTTCGGTGATTCCTATGGGACGCAAACGCTCACCATGACCGGCTGCTACAGCACCGGCAAGATCAGCGGCGACAAAGCCGATGAAGCTCTCATGGGCGCTCTTGTCGGAGGCACGAAGAGCGGCACGAGCAACAAAGTCGAAGTCATTGCCGCGAACGCCTATTATCTCGAAGGCACGGCGGCGGTCTCCGGCGTGGAGAGCGGCGCGGCAGCCTTCACCGCCGAAGAGGGGCTCAGCGCCTCCCAGCTCGGCGAGGGCTATGTGGATAGCTGCCCGGCCCCCGTGCTCAGCGGCCAGACCGTGGTCGAGCATGCGGACGCGGACGGCGACGGCAAGTGCGATACCTGCGGCAAGCAGCTCGCGGAGATCGCCGTGCCGACGCGCAAAGCGGATTATCCGGCCAATACCAGCGACAAGGCGCAGATCGGCAAGGCCTATGTCCTCAGCGATCTGCAGGCCAACAAGATCTTCGATCCCGCAGAAGGCCAGACGCTGTCCTACAAGAACTACTACTACGAGCGCTCCGCCGACGGTGGCGCGACCTGGAGCGCAAAGCAGACCTTCCCCGAGGCCCTCTTCGGCATGACGACCATCCAGATCACGGAAAACGAAGCCGGAACGTACATCTACCGCTTCTACGCCTCCCACGACGGCAAGCACTTCTCCAAGGACACCTGGACGCTCACTCTCACCGTAGAGGAAGCGCCGAAGCTGAACTTCTCGTTCTTTGTCGGCAAGGACTATACCGGCAATTACCCCGTTATCAAGCTCTACAATGTCACAACTGACGAGGAAGGCAACGAGGTCCTCGGCGACGAGATTACGAACGTGTTCCTCTACAGCGACTTCACGAGCACGCTGCCCGAGGGCGAGACCAAATACGATCCCGCGCAGGGCAAGCTCGTTAACAATTACCAGATGTTCTATGCCAGCCTCACCGCGGGCCGCTATGCTTACCGCGCGTTCGCCAAGAACGCCGATACCGGCGCATACGACATCGCGCTCGGCGGTATGACGCTTGACCTGCCGACCGACAAAAACGTTGACGGCGGCGCGGGCGGCGGCACGAGCATCTATCTCCAGTGCAACTCGTTCTACACGAACTCGAAGAAGACGGACAACACGTACTTCACGGCGGACGAATACCACGTCCAACTGGACTGCCCAATTATGGGCACGACCGCTGCAATGGGCACGCCTTACACCAAGAGCAGCTACGCCTACTACCCGACGGTGCTCTACGCCGCGGGCAACGCCTGCCTCTACAACGCGTATGCCTATCCCGATATCGACGGCTATATGTTCACGCAAGCCATCAACCAGACGTTCCGCGCCGGCTACTCCGCCGGTACAAAGTCCCTCACGATCAACACGGCAATCGTCCTGACCGTCACCGTGCCGCAGAACGCGGCGTTCGGCCTGTACTTCCAGTGGAACAACTTCAACACCACCGAAGTTGAGCCCGACGGCAGCTGGAAGCTCAACGACGACGGCACGATGTATGCGCAGTACACCATTTCCAAAGGCAACGGCAACTACACGTGGCGTCTGAGCGACGATACCCACGTCACGCAGGCCGGCTGGCTCCCGAGCCTGAGCGAGAGCACGGACGCGAGCTTCTCCTTCGATGAGAACGCCGCGACGAACCGTGTCTCCCACGATTTCAGCCGGCTCGGTTCGCAGACGGCCAAACGCGACGAGGCCGACCTGCAGGTGAACCTCGATCCCTCCGGCTATGAGGCCATTTCCGGCACGACGCGCGTGCGCGCCTACCGTCACTGGCAGCTCATCAACTCCGACGCCGGAAACATCATGGTCGAGCCGGACTTCCACTGGAACCTTGAGACCGGCGACGCCTCGATCCAGACCGTGAACGGCGGAAACACCACCGCGAACTGGGCGGACGTTACCCCCGGCACGGAAGACTCCATCATCACCGTTTACTATGACAGCGTTGACGTGGACCACGGCAGCTACGGCACGCACGGCGGTTACTATCCTGCGACGCAGCCGCAGCGCATCGGCGTCATCGTCGTCGGCGGCACGGGCGTGGCCCACGGCACCGCGGATGCGGATGTGGACTTCAACATGGCTCCGGGCACCACGACGACCCGCTCCATGGACTGGGACTACAACTACGACACCTGGTTCTACGGCGCGAACGAGGCCGACCCAGCGCTCGACTTTGCCGTCACCGCCACCGGCGATGTGACCGTTGAATACGCCTTCGTCACCGCGGACAACGCCATGAACCGCATCCGCACCGAGTTCGCCGCCGTCAAGGCGGGCGAGGACGGACGCTACACCGTGCCTCTTGCCAAGTTCGGCGAGATCGGCAACGGCATGGGCGGCACCGTCATCATCAAGATGACCGACGATACCGGCGTGAGCTACCGTCTCGTGCGCGTGGCGAAGGTCACCGTCTCCGCCGAGAACGTCTCCCACCCGGAGGAAGACATCATGCCTGGCGATCAGGTCAAGCTCACCTTCAGCGGCATGTTCCGCGCGGTGAACAAGATCTCCGGCATCTTCAACCCGACGACCTTCAAGCCGACGTACTACGCCGGTGAAACGAAGTATGAGGGCACGCTCGGCCAGTATCAGAAGATGGACAACGCCTCCGTCACCGTGACCATCCCCACGGACGTTGAGTTCGCCGAGGGCGCGGAGACGGCAGCGTACAGCTTCACCAACGGCTATACCTTCGGCAGCATGTACTCCGCGGCCAACCCGTTTGCGTTCCTTTACAACATGACCGACGCCGGCGTCGGCACGAACTTCAACGCTGTGACCGTTACCTACTATATGAACCACTACGCGGACGCAGCCGTCACCGTGCACCGCAAGGTGACCTACGATACGAAGCTCGTCGTTCCCGATGCCTCCGGCAATGCGGTCGAGGGCGTCAAGATCACGCTGACCGGCTCGGACGGCAAGGCCGTCGAGACCAATGAGAACAACCGCTACACGCTCGGCTACGGCGATTACACCTATGTTCTTACCAAGGACGGCTATGTTGTCACGCGCGGCGCCTTCTCGCTTGGCAGCGCCGATGCGGAGAAGATCAAAGACGGCATCCTCACCGTCACGACCGCGGCGTTCCTCCCGGCGGGCGAAAACGCCTGGGACGGCACGGCGAAGACCGAGCCTGCGAAAGACGCCGACGGCGTTTACCAGATCGGTACGGCCTCCGAGCTCGCGTGGTTCGGCGCGAACGGCAGCAATGCCTCGGCGGTGCTCACCGCGGACATCGATCTCGCGGGCTACGACTGGACGCCGCTGAATAAGTTCTACGGCAGCTTCAACGGCGACGGCCACACCATCCGCAACCTCTATATCAACAGCGCGAGCTACCCGGTCGGCCTGTTCGGTTATGTGAAAACCGGCGCTTCCGTCACGAAGCTCGGCATCACCGGCAATGTGACGACGACCAACAAGTCCTATGGACAGGCAGGCGGCATCGCGGGCTACATGGAGAGCGACACCTCCGTTACGAAGAGCTGGAGCTCCGTGAACGTCACGGGCGGTAAGCACGGCGGCGGCATCGCAGGCTACACGGCCGGCGGTTCGGCCATCACCGACTGCTACGCCACCGGCACGATCCGCACCATCTCCGCGAACGAGTGCTATCTCGGCGGTATCTGCGGCTCGTACTTCAGCAACACCGACGGCGCGACGATCACCAACTGCTACAGCACCTCCACCGTCATCGGCTCGGGCGGCAACGCCTCCTATGTCGGCGGCCTGTCCCCGATAAAAGCGGAAGCGAACTATGTCAACAGCTACTATCTGGAAGGCGCCGTTTCCGGCGCGAGCCCGAAGTACGGCATCACCGGCCTCGGCACCGCCAAGACCGCGGATGAGCTCAAGGCCCTGGCCGCCACGCTCGGCGGCAGCTTCGCCGGGGACAGCGAAAACATCAACGGCGGTTACCCGATCCTCGCGTGGCAGGGCGCAAAGCAGCCTCTCGCGGGCGACGTGAACGCCGACGGCACGGTCGATGTGACTGACGCCGGGCTTGTGTACAATTATTCCATCGGCGCGGGTGAACTCACCGAAGCGGAGCTTATCCTTGCGGATATGGACGGCGACGGCCATATCACCGCGAAGGACGCAGCGATGATCTACGTGATCATCGCCGCGCCTCTCGCGGCCGTGACGGAATAAACCGGACGACAAACAGGAGGACGATATGAAAAAAATCTTTTCGCTTGTCCTTGTTCTGGCTCTGACGCTGGCGCTGGGTATCCCGGCGCTGGCGGCGGAAGCCGATGAGACGGCGGTGCCGGAGATCACTCTCTCGGCAGACGCGGAGAAGGTCCCGGCCGGAAAAACGGTCACGCTGACGCTCTCTCTCACCGGCGAACTGAAGGACATCAACAGCTTTGAGTATTACATCCGCTATGATCCCGCGGTCGTTGAGCTGGCCGAAAGCAAGGCGGGCGCGGCGAGCAATCTCACGAAGATCGGCACGCCCCCCGAGGCGAACTACAAGACCGGCGAGGGGGACACCTCCAAGGCCGTCACGGTCAGCGCCGTGAAGCTCGCGGATACCGGCGTGTTCTCCATGACCGAGGGCACGGTCGCTGAACTGACGTTCACCGTGAAGGCCGACGCTGCGACCGGCGCTTCCGCCGGGTTCACGCTCGAAAAGGTCGCCGTGTGCGATAAGACGTTCGTGAATGACGCCGTGAAGGTGCAGACCGGCGCTGCGCCCAAAGTCACCGTCGGCAGTGCGGTAGTGCTGGGCGACGTGGACGGCGACGGCAAGGTGAACAATATAGACGCGGCGCTGGTTTACGCTTACCACAACAAGAAGAGCGCTCTGACCGAGGATCAGCTTGCCGCGGCTGACGTGAACGGCGACGGCAAGGTGGACAATATGGACGCGGCGCTGATCTATGCCTATCACAACAAGAAGCTCCCGAAGTTTCCTGCTGCGTAAGAAAGGAGAGATAACATGAAGAAAACATTATCCATTCTGCTTGCCGTAGTGCTGCTGCTGAGTCTCTCGGTAAATGCACTGGCCGCAGAAATGACCCCGACGGCGGACAAAAACACTTTGTCCGCCGGGGAGGAAGTCGTCGTAACGATCTCGCTCAACGAGGACATCAAAGACATCGTAACGATGAACTATAAGCTGTACTTTGACAATTCGGTGTTTGAGCTGACCAAAACCGAGCAGGTCAATCCAAGCATCAATGTTGCAGCACGCGAAGATACGGACAAAGACGGCACGTTCTATAACATCAGCTGCATGGACACAACCTCCGAGGGCATCACCATTGCCATGGGCGATCTCTGCCGGCTGACGTTCAGGGCAAAGACCAACCTGACGGGAAACAAGGAGAGCAGCTTCCGCCTGGTGTTCGATAACGCCATGGACAACAAGTTCAACTCCAAGATCGTCCACACTGCCGGTGAAGCGGCGAAGGTGAGCGTGTCCCCGGCTGGCGAAGTGCTGACGCTCTACGGTCGCATCTACGGCAAGAGTGTCAACAGTGCGTTTGCGGACCTGACCGGCAGCGCCGGCAGCAACGGCGTGGAATACGTGTGCAAAGACATTGAAAAGAAGACCGGTCTTGACGTTATCAAGGGCGTCCTGGAAGCCAGCGGCTACGCCTATGTTGCCACGGAGACCGCCATCACCAGCATTACCGACCCCAACGGCGTAACGCTCGCCAACGGCGACGCGGCCTACGGCCCGAAATCCGCCTGGGTCGCCACGATCAACGGTGAAAAGCCGGCGACGACGCTTGCCGGTTACGTCGTGGATAACGAATCCACCGGCTTTGACGGCGACGAGTTTGTTCTGACGTTCACTGAGTGCCCGGGCAGCACGGACGGCAAGCACAACTTTAAAAACGGCGTTTGCAGCGTGTGCGGCATGAAGAAGGAAACGGGCTCCTACACTCTCACGCTGCCCGCCGATAAGACCGTGAACGCGGGCGAAGCGTCAGCCATTCCCGTGACGCTCGGCCACACGGCGGACGAGACCACGTTCCACGCGGCGGACATGATTTTCACCTACGATGCCGATAAACTGGAGTACACCGGCATCAGCGACACGACAAACTACATCGTAGACGCGGCAACGGCCGGCATGGTCCATGTGCAGACCTACGGCGAGGCGAAAAACCTCGGCGAGGCGTTCACGCTGAACTTCAAAGTCAAGACCACGGCGACGGGCACCGCGACCGTGGCTGTGACGAGCGCGAAGATCGATAAGGCGGCGAACGCCACCATGAAGGACGCGCCGGAAGCGAA
>ERZ827108.1643-NODE-1643-length-28091-cov-4.115352_pt1 | contig 28091 bp, 22 predicted proteins | sample MGYA00519921_ERZ827108 | MGnify/ENA primary metagenome ERZ827108 (study PRJEB31778, sample SAMEA3449258) | human gut metagenome | biome: human gut; feature: human-associated habitat; material: faeces | place: United Kingdom | collected 2010/2012 ...
CTTCGCGGCATTCGTCGGATTGCAGTGTCTCCTCGAGCCACTGCACCTGCGCCTTCCGGTAGTCGTCGGAAAAGCATGTGCCTGAATATTCTATGTCGCTGTCGGGTTTGTCCTCCCCGGCGTCGAGCATGATGAAAAAGCAGGGGCCGCGGCGGAACGAGTAATAAGGTTTTCCGGTCGGTGTGGGGAAATACCGCATATAGTCCTTGGCGAGGGCGCCGCGCGACTCGTGATTGCCGCGCGCCATCACAAAAGGCTTTTCGGACGCGAAATGTTTCACCGAGGTGTTGATAAATCCCGTGAAAAGGCCGTCTTCATTGTCCATGAAGTTTACCATGTCGCCGTTGTAGAGTATGAAATCGGTACTGTCTTTGCCCACGTTGCCGAGCAGATCTTCAAGCAGATCATTCTGGCCGTGGATGTCGTTGAGCACGAGGAATTCCAAAGTGTCTTTGCCGGGGGAAAGGGTGGTGAACCGCGGCGGCACGCCACGGAAAACATCAGTGGCAGCTTTGTCGCCGTAGACCACATGATAAGGCTGCTGATCCACCACCTCCCGCGAGAATACGCGGTAGCGGTAGGCGGTGCCGGGTTTCAGCCCCTTGAGGGTGACACGGTGCATGGTGCCCACGAGTGCGCGGCCAAGGTCGGTGGCGTAGGTGCGCGGGCGTTCTTTGTAATAGAAGTGTGTGCCGTCGTCAGGCGCAAGCTCGACCCAGGCGGTCGACGGTTTGTCGGTGCGCCATAAAATGTCGCAGGAAGTCTCGGTCACATTCTGTATGTAGGGGCCGGAGAGGATTTTGAGGGCATATGCCCATTGAAAGAGCATAGTGAAAGCTATGACCAGAAGTGCTTTTTTCAACATGGTATAAACTTGAATTTTGCAGGGTTTTGATATTAGCAGGGGTTGTATATAGTTGTATATATGTGCGTCGCACATTGCAAATTTAGATAAAAATCCTGAGATTTTTACACCGGCAGAATAAAAATCAAGGCCGGCGCCTTGATTCCCGTCCCCTCCTGCGTGCTCTAAGTCACAATATTACTATATTTGGAGGAAATTTCAAAATACATAGATATGGACAGGAACCGAACAGTCGCCGGCCTTGATGTCCACAAAGATAGCATTTATCTTTGTATAATGGGGCATGACGAGGCAATTATTTTTGAAAAGACCTACGGAGTGCTTACCCCCGATCTCCGTCAGATGTGTCATGACATGATAGAACGTGGAGTTACGGAAGCCGCGATGGAAAGCACTGCAGTCTATTGGGTGCCGGTGTGGAACGAGCTTTGCGAATCAATGGAACTCAAACTTGTAAATCCATACTTCATCAAACAGCTCCCGGGGCGTAAGAGTGACGTCAGGGACGCTCAGTGGATAGCGGAGTGTCTGCTGAAAAACCTTATCAAAGGCAGTTTTAACTTGAAGCGACTGTCATCAACTGACAGTCATTCAACATACCTTTCGGTGCAATGTAATTAACTTTGTGGTGCATCGCAGCCCGGTTCGCAAATTTGCAGAGGCATCGGAAGGAGTTGGACACCGGCATAAGCTAACCAAGCTTGTAGAGGAAAGCAACAATCTTATATCTGCATCCATCGCATAAAGGCCATGGACTGGCTTGTCATGTTTGTCTGTTAATATTGATGGCTTAATATTTTCTTTTTTCATGTTTTCGCAATGAAGTTACCAAATACGTTTTAGAGGAAATTTTAACATTTATTAAACTTATGATGGTTTATGATGGAATCGGCCATCAGATACCGTCAGATATTGATATAGTTGAGGACGAAAGGCGTGAGCAGGGCGGTGAACAACCCGTTGAGTGTCAGTCCCAGTGACGAGAACGCGCCATACCGCTCACTCCTTTCCATGGCAGCCGAGGTACCCACGGCATGAGCGGCAGTTCCTATCGAAAGGCCCTGAGCGATTGGACTCTTGATGCGACTGATTTTAACCATCTGAAAACCGGTCATACCCCCGAAAATACCTGTACAGACCACCACCGCGGCAGTGAGCGACGGTATACCGCCGACGGTATCCGAAATCTCCATCGCTATAGGCGTCGTGACGGCCTTTGGAGCCAGCGACATGATGACCTCGTGCGAGGCTCCGAAAATCTGCGCCACCACTACCACCGATACTATTCCGGCGACACATCCGGCAAACTCAGAGAGAAGCAGCGGCAGCAATTGCTTCTTTATCGTCGACAATTGTTTATAGAGCGGTACGCCCAGCGCCACAACCGCCGGCTTCAGCCAGAAGTCTATATATTCTCCACCCTCCTGATATGCCGAATAATCAATATCGAAGAGCAGCATAAAACATATCAGGGCAATGATTGAAATCAGTATGGGGTTCAGCAGTTTGACTCCTGTCTTAATCTGAATCCACCGTGCCCCCACATAGAACATGAATGTGAGTGTTATGAGAAAAAATTTATTAGTGAGAAATTCCATCGCGTTAAGTGCATGTTTACTTTAGACTTATGCTATTAGACAAACTCTATGATTCGTGAGCGAGGACTTTGTGTCTATGCCGCATAGACTTGCGCACCAGACGATGCACCCAACCGGTGACGGCAATAATCACGAACGTGCTGACAATGGTTGAGATAACAATCGGCATCCATTGGTCGGCTATTAGCCCGAGGCAATTCATCAGCCCGACACCGGCCGGAACAAAGAAGAAGCCGAGATTGTGGACAAGGAAGTTAGACAGCTTCTCGACATGACGCAGTTTCACGATGCCCGATTTCAGCGACGCAGCAAGAAGAATCATGCCGATAATACTTGACGGGACCGGGATGTCCGTGAGCCACACCACCAGTTCTCCGGCGGCCAGAAAGCCCATTATTATTCCAAATTGCAGTATCATAATCTATTAAGAATTGCAGTATAATAAAAAATCCCCATGAAATAGCTTTCACAAGGATATTAGATTATCGAATTTAGATGCAAATTTACAGAAAAAAAGTACATTCTTCAAAACTATCGGATCGGTTTTTGATATGTCGCCGAAAATAATTACATTTGCAGTACTAAATGAAACGAATGGATAAGCTAAGGATAATGATGGCAGAAGACGGGAAAGAAATCCGCGGAACATTGCAATATGTAGATCTGTTAAAATAATATAACTTTGAACAGTTACTGAAATATGGATTTATTATTTTGGGGAATTGTAATATTCCTGTTTCTGTTGGCAGTGTTCGACCTCTCGGTTGGTGTGAGCAACGATGCGGTGAACTTTCTGTCGTCGGCGGTAGGGGCGAAAGCCGCATCTTTCAAACGGATAATCATAGTGGCTTCCATCGGCGTGTTTATCGGCGCCGCCATGAGCAACGGCATGATGGATGTGGCGCGGCACGGAATATTCCGGCCTGAAAATCTGTCGTTCTACGATGTGATAGCCATTTTCATGGCGGTGATGGTGACCGACGTTATTCTCCTCGATGTGTTCAACTCGCTGGGGATGCCCACCTCCACTACCGTGTCGCTTGTGTTTGAGCTGTTGGGTGCCACGTTTGTAGTGGCATTGTTCAGAATGGCGGCTCCCGAAAGTACCCTCGGGATGGGCGATTTGCTCAACACCGAGAAAGCGTTGTCGGTGATTATCGGCATTTTCCTGTCGGTGGGAATAGCGTTTGTCTTCGGTGCGGTGGTGCAGTTTCTCACCCGTCTCCTTTTCACCTTTGAATATAAGAGCAGGCTGAAATGGAAGGCCGGTATTTTCGGCGGTGTGGCCTGCACGGCCATAGTCTATTTCATGCTGCTCAAGGGGATTAAAGATCTTACGATAATGACTCCCGATCTGAAAGCATGGATCGGAAGCAACAATCTGTTGATATTGGGAGGCTGCCTCGTGGTTTTCACGATGCTGATGCAGATTTTGCATCTGCTGAAAGTGAATGTGTTCAAGGTGGTGGTGCTCCTGGGCACATTCTCGCTGTCGATGGCGTTCGCCGGCAATGACCTTGTAAACTTTGTGGGCGTGCCCCTCACATCTCTGGCGTCATATAATGACTACATCGCCAACGGAGGTGGCGACCTCCACGGATTTATGATGAGCAGCCTCAAAGGCCCCGCCCAGACACCGTTTTATTTCCTCATTGGTGCCGGAGGCATTATGGTGGCGGCTCTGAGCACGTCGAAAAAGGCCCGGCAGGTGACACAGACCACCGTAGGGCTGAGCGCCAAATCGCAGGGCGACGAGATTTTCGGCAGCTCGCGTCTTGGCAGGGCCATTGTGCGTGGCGCGCTCAATACCCACGCCTGGATCAGCGACCACACTCCTGCCAAAGTCAAGGAATGGATTGACCGCCGGATGAACAGTTCCGTGACTCAGGAGGAGGACGGGGCGGCATTCGACCTTGTCCGCGGATCGGTGAATCTGATGCTGGCGGCCATACTGATTGCATTCGGCACCTCGCTCAAACTCCCTCTTTCCACAACATTCGTGACCTTTATGGTGGCTATGGGCACCTCGCTGGCCGACAAGGCCTGGGGGCGCGAAAGCGCTGTGTTCCGCGTCACGGGTGTGGTGTCGGTGATCGGCGGATGGTTCCTGACGGCCGGAGTGGCCTTTATCGGAGCGGGCATTGTGGTGTGCCTGATGCATCTGGGTGGTATCCCCGTGATGATTGCGGGAGGCGTCATCGCCATTGCAGTTCTTATCCGCAGCAACATGCGCTTCCGCAGGAAACAGGCCGATGACAACGGCGACGCGCTGTTCCAGACGATACTCTCGACCGATAATTCCGCTGAAGTGTGGGGCCTGCTCAACCGCTACATCAACGAGAAACAGAAGATGTTCCTGCAGTTTGCCGCCCGTTGTTTCGACGATGTCACCCGCGGTTTCATGGATGATAACACGAAACTGCTGTCGCGTTCCGAAAAAGCCCTTGTCAGTGAAAAAGATGTGCTTAAAACTCAGCGCCGCAAACTCACTCTCTGCCTCCGGCAGGTCAATCCCGAGACGGCAATGGAGAAACGCACCTGGTTTCATCTGAGCAACAACCTGGCCATGTCGATGACCTACAATCTGCGCCATATCAATGAGGTGTGCAAGGAGCATGTCGACAATAACTTCCGACCGTTGCCGCGAGAACTCGGTGAGGCATTGTCGCAGGTCAGCGCCTCGATTATCGGGGTGCTTGACGAGGCTGAGGCAACACTCGATGCAAAAGATCCCGAAATCATCGACGCACTCCGCAACAGGTGCAGTGAAATCAAAGACCGGCTGTCGATGCTCACGCGCGATGTCTACGATCTGCTCCAGAAAGGAGATACAGAGCATCTCACGGTAGCCTATGTCTATCTCAACGTGCTTCAGGAGACGCAGGAGTTTGTGACATCTCTGCGCAAGATGCTCAGGGCCATAGGTAAGCTCAATCTCGCCCCCGCCTCCTACCGCAGTTTCTCATTTCATTCCACGCTTGCCCGGTAAAATATGGGCATCACAGAGCGCCTTCGAGGGTTAGAAGTGCGCGCTTGGTGTCCAGACCGCCGCCGTAGCCCCCGGGGGAGTGGTCGCTGCCGATGACACGGTGGCATGGCGCGAAGATCGAGATATAATTGGCTCCGTTGGCGTTGGCGACAGCGCGTACAGCCTTGGGCATCCCGATTCTTCGCGCCATTTCGCCATAAGAGACGGTAGTGCCGTAAGGGATGTTGAGCAGTTCGTTCCATACCTTTTGCTGGAAATCGGTGCCTGCGAACAATAGCGGCACATCGAACAGGGTTCGCCTGCCTGCAAAGTATTCGTCGAGTTCACTGGCGGCCTGCTCGATGACGGAGGAAGTGCCCTCCGTGAATTCGGCGCCGAGCTGTTGCCGCAGGCGCCGGAACGTTTGCGCATGATGCCGCTCGACCAGCCAGTCGCAGATGCAGAGTCTGTCGCCTGCTGAACCGAGCAATAGGAGGCCGCAAGGCGTTTCGTATCGCATTGTTGTGATAATCGTTTTCATGGCGACAACGTGAGAAAAGGAGACGAAGTTAATGGATCAGGTTAATGACAGCACCCTCCCATCCGGATATAAAAAGCGCTGTGTCAAGCATTTTGACACAGCGTCTTTTTGCGCTTCAAGATGGACTCGAACCAACGACCCTCTGATTAACAGTCAGATGCTCTAACCGACTGAGCTATTGAAGCATGGGGCGCTGCCTGCCGGAGCAGGCAGCTGTATCTGGAAAATTGTCTTATTTGCGCTTCAAGATGGACTCGAACCAACGACCCTCTGATTAACAGTCAGATGCTCTAACCGACTGAGCTATTGAAGCTTAAATAATTCATGAGCCGAAGCTCATGGCGCCCCTCCGGGCTTTTGCGATGCAAAATTAGTTGTTTCTTTCGACATATGCAAGTATTTCCTAAATTATTTTCTTGCGACCGCGACGAAAAGACAATGCAAGACCGATCTGAAATATAATTGCGGCGTGCCGGTGAGGGCGCGCCGCAATCGGTGGGGGAGGTGCCAAGCGGATTCGAACCGCTGTGGAAGGTTTTGCAGACCTTTACCTAACCACTCGGACATGGCACCATGTGGGTTGCTTTTGCAGGTGCAAAGTTACGGTTTTATTTTCAATCTGCCAAATTTTTCTGCCACTTTATTTCAGTCTGCTCTCAAACAGGATGCAAACTGTATTATTTTAGATATATAATTGGCGCTTCGTTTCCGGTTTCCGGAAACGGGATTATTTGAGAGTCTGCTTGGAGAACTGGAAAGTGATTTTGGCGTCGGCGAGATTGAGGCGTACCATAGCCGGTTTGCCGATATAGGGGGTGACGGCCGACACGTAGACCGAGTTCTGGTAGCCGTTGGAATTCTGCTCGGTGGTCAGCGACACGGGGGTAAGGCAGAATGTGTATTCCTCGGCGGGAATCTGCGTGGGGTCGGGATATTTGTTGAGCAGCTCCAGAAGATATTCGCGGAGACTGGAGAAGTTGTAGATATGATCGCCGGCGTTATACTCCGCAAGGAAGGATTTCTTGTTGTCGGGCAGGGAATTGTCGAGGAAGAATGAGTCACGGTCTTTCTCGAGCACCATGAGGAGCGACGACGGAGGCTCGATGCCGTAGTCGTTGGCGATGACTTCGGCGGGAATCTGCATGGCGAGGGTGTTGACCACCGAGATGCTTCCGCGGTTGGCGTTGTAGTAGTCGATCACGTCGGTTATGGGGAATGTGAGCTGTACATCGCGTCCCACGGGGGCGACGATAATCTCTTCGCCGGCGTTGATGCGGGCCTGCAGCTGCGGCGACATTATGAATTTGATGTTGTTGTTTGAGACAACTTCGGGGGTGACGGTGAAATATCGGCCTTCGTAACGCTTGATGGCGGGTTTGCCGTCGGCGTCGGTAATGTCGGTGTGGTAATACATCACCATCAGCGTGTTTTCAATCTGGGTCACGCGGCCTGCGCCGTAAGAGTTGCGCACATAGATGCCGGGGAAATATTGCGCGAATGTGGTGGGGAGAGCATATGCCCCGGGGTTGTTCTTGTAGAGCGTGAAGAGGTCGCGTGCGAGCTGCACGGGGAGTTTCACTTCGATTGACCGGAAAGAGAGAGCCTGGATGGAGTCGGTGCGGCCCAGTGCGTTGCCCACATAGACCGTCTTGCCGAGGGGAGCTTCCGACAGGTCGCAATATTCGGCGGGATCGAATGTGGAATAGATGGGTGTGGGCAGGGGGCGGTTGAGGCGGTAGACTTCCAGACCCATCGGGGCGATGGAGTCGCCAACATAGGCACCGTTATGGTAGTTGAGGAGGAGCTTGATGGAGTCGATGTTCTCCTCTGTGACGCCATCGGTGTCGAGTTTCACGGCGGGCATGAACTGGCACACGAAGTCGGAGCTGAAATTGCCGTAGCCTTCGGCGTGGATGTCGCCCAGAAGCTGAGTGATGGTGCGGGATTCGATGCGGCGGTTGAGCTGTGAGTGCCCTGTGACCGAGAAATCATTGCAGATCACCACTTCCGAGTCCTCCTGAACGAGCGAGGAACCGATGTTTTGCGAGGTGTTGTCGCAGGCCGACAGTGTGAGCAGGGCTATTGAGGCGCAGACGGCTGTGAGATGTTTCATGACTGAGAATTTGCGGGGAAGAGCGAACGATAGAAATCCACCACGGAGGTGGCGTCGGTGAGTTCGCCCTGATAGGGGAGGAAGGGCTTGCCGGCAGCGGCGGCGTAGTCGAGAAGTTCCTGCGGAATGGATTCCGAGGCCTGGATGATGCCGTCGGCGTAGTCGATGGCGAGTTTGTTGAGGGTGATTGCGTCGACAGGTCCGTCGCCGAGCGTGGCGAGATCCTCGTCTGTAAAACCGTCGAAGCGGAGTTTGTCCTTGAAACGCGGGTCGAGGGTTCCCTCGAACGAGTCGTCGAAGAGCGAATATACCACGGGAGAACCGCCTACGGTGGGGTCGTCGTTATAGATTTTCTTAAGATATAGAGGCACCAGAGCGGTTGCCCATCCCGAGCAGTGGATCATGGCAGGCTCCCAACGGAGTTTCTTCACGGTCTCCATGGTGCCGCTGGTGAAAAATATGATCCGCTCGTCGTTGTCGGCGGGAGTTTCGCGGATCTCGAGGTCGGTGACGGCGTGATCCTGGAAATAGTCGTCGGAATCGATGAAATAGACCTGCATTTTGGCAGGCTGAAGGGTGGCCACCTTGATGATGAGCGGGTGGTCGGTATCGTCGATTACCAGATTGATGCCCGACAGACGTATCACCTCATGGAGCTGGTTGCGGCGCTCGTTGATGCAGCCGTATTTCGGCATGAAGGCGCGGGCCTCGAAGCCGTGCTCCTGTACCATAGAGGGGAGATTGCGTCCCAGAAGGCTCATGGGAGTTTCGCGCAGGTAGGGCGCGATTTCCTGGGAGATGTAGAGGATTTTATGTTTGGTGTTCATTATCTATAAGTTACCGCGCAGGGCGGTGTCGCGTTGCCGGAAAACGATTCCGGGCACAATTCGACTGCAAAGTTACGAAAAAAATTTAAACTTTTGCCTGTCATTTCGCAATTTGCTCCGATTTGTTTAACTTTGCACCTAAATAAGAAAAATAACAATTATGCGTAATATAATCTCCCGTATGCGACATGACAAGCCCGCCACACGTGCGGCGGTATTCTTCGCTCTGTTGCTTCTGTCGGTGCTGCAGGCCGCGGCGCAGTTTGGCCTCGGCGGCGGTCACGGCCAGATCCTCGACCCTATAGCCTGGAAAGCCACCGTCACCGACAATGCCGTCGCATCGGCCACAATAAAAATCACTGCCGTAATCGACGACGGCTGGCATCTCTATTCTCTTGATCTTCCCGAAGATGGCCCCAACGCCACAACCATAGATTTCGACCTGCCGCAGGGCGTGACGCTCGACGGCCGTCTCGTCCCTTCGAAAAAACCGACTGAGAAATATGACGAGATGTTTGCCCTGAACCTCTCGTGGTGGGAACACAGCGTCACTTTCACTCAGAAGGTTCGTATCGCCGATGAAAAGACCCACACCGTGGGCATATCCGTGAGCTTCCAGGGATGTGATGACCAGACATGCATAGCCCCCAAGACTCAGCAGCTTGAGGTTGAGGTGGGCACCGGTCCCGAGGCGGTGAAGGAGGCTGTGGCCGACACAGTCGCCGCGGCGCTTCCCGGAGAGAGTGCTCCCGTTGAGGAGGAGAAACCGCAGACCGACTGGTGGGCGCCCGTCACATTCAGCGAGGCCGACATGCCCGCCCAGACCGATGTGAGCGGTTCGCCATGGTGGCTGATATTCATATGGGGTTTCGGCGGCGGTCTGCTGGCGCTGCTCACTCCCTGTGTGTGGCCCATGATACCGATGACGGTGAGCTTCTTCCTGAAGAAAAGCGGCAGCCGTGGCAAATCGGTCCGCGACGCCATGATCTACGGCCTGAGCATCATAGTGATTTACCTCACATTAGGTCTGTTGATCACCGGTATTTTCGGTGCCAGCAAACTCAACGAACTCAGCACCAACGCCATATTCAATCTCTGCTTTTTCGCTCTTCTGGTGCTTTTTGGCGTGTCGTTTCTCGGCGGTTTCGACATCAAGCTCCCCTCGAAATGGAGCAACTCGGCCGACGCCCGCGCCGAAAAGGCTTCGGGGCTGGTGAGCATATTTTTCATGGCCTTCACCCTGGCTCTGGTGTCGTTCTCATGCACCGGCCCGATCATCGGTACTCTGCTTGTGGAGGCCGCCTCGATGGGCGACCTGACAGGTCCGGCAGTGGGAATGGGCGGTTTCGCTCTGGCGCTGGCGCTCCCCTTCACGCTGTTCGCCATGTTCCCTTCGTGGCTTAAGGAGATGCCCCGCTCGGGCGGATGGCTCAACTCTGTTAAGGTGGTGTTAGGCTTCCTTGAGTTGGCGCTTTCGCTCAAATTCCTGTCGGTGGCCGACCTTGCCTACGGCTGGGGAATTCTTGACCGTGAGGTGTTTGTAAGCCTCTGGGTGATTCTTTTCGTGCTGTTGGGCCTCTATCTGCTCGGAAAAATCAAATTCAGCCACGACGCCGACCTCGCCCATGTGTCGCTGCCCCGTTTCTTCTTCTCGCTGGCATCGCTCAGCTTCGCATTGTATCTGCTGCCGGGTCTGTGGGGCGCGCCTCTAAAGGGTGTGAGCGCTTTTGTCCCCCCGCTGTTCACGCAGGATTTCAACCTTTATGAAGGTGGCCGCTTTGAAGAATTCGATGATTTTGAAGAAGGGATGGCCTATGCGCGCGAGAGCGGCCGTCCGGTGCTTATCGACTTCTCGGGCTACGGTTGCGTCAACTGCCGCAAGATGGAGGGCGCTGTGTTCGACACCGGCCGTGTAAGCTCCATCGTCAAGGAGAATTTCGTGCTGATCAAACTCATGGTCGATGACAAGACTAAACTTCCGTCGCCGATCACAGTCGAAGAGAATGGAAGGAAAGTGACGCTGACCACCGTGGGCGACAAGTGGAGCTATCTCCAGCGCTCGAAGTTCGGTGCCAATTCCCAGCCATACTATATAATACTCGACAATGCCGGCCAGGCTCTCACACTGCCATATTTCTACGACGAGGATCTGGAGAAATTCGTACAGTGGCTCGAAACCGGCATCAGCAACTATAAGAAATAATCCCGGTATAAGAAATAATCCCGGCTGCCGGATGCTCCGGCTACGCCGTCAAGACCCAAATGATTATGGAGAATAACCGACCTCACACACGTCAGGAGAAGATGGAGGCCTTCGGCCGGCTCATTGATGTACTCGACACTCTGCGCGTGAAATGCCCATGGGACGCCAAGCAGACCAATGAGTCGCTGCGCCCCAACACCGTAGAGGAGGTATATGAGCTTTGCGAGGCTTTGATCAATGCCGACGATGCCGAAATCCGCAAGGAACTCGGCGATGTGCTCCTTCATGTTCTGTTCTACAGCAAGATAGCCGAGGAAAAAGGACAGTTTGACATAGCCGACGTGTGCGATTCGCTGGTGGCCAAACTCAAATTCCGCCATCCTCACATTTATGGCGACGTCACCGCCGACAATGCGCGTCAGGTGGCCATGAACTGGGAGGATATAAAACTGAAAGAACGCCCGCAGGAGGAACACCGCTCGGTGCTCGACGGCGTGCCCTCGACCCTGCCGGCGCTCAACAAGGCCTTCCGCATTCAGGAGAAAGCCGCCAACGCCGGTTTTGACTGGCAGAACGCCTGCGAGGTGTGGGCCAAGGTGACCGAGGAAATCGGCGAGTTCTCGACCGAGGCCGAGCGAGTGCGCGTAATGGAGCTTGCCCTTGCCCGTGCCGCCAAGGAGGGACGCGACGAGACCGACGGCGCCACCCCGCTGCTGCGCACCGATGCCTCAACCCTCTCGGACCGCATCGCCGAAAGCCGCCGCAACATGGAGGAGGAAATGGGCGATGTGTTCTTCTCGCTGGTGAATGCCGCGCGGCTCTATCGCGTCATTCCCGAGAATGCGCTTGAAAAGACCAATAAGAAATTCATCGCGCGCTTCTATTACATCGAGAACCGTGTGCGCGAATCGGGTCGCCGGTTGCGCGACGTGTCGCTCGAGGAGATGGACGCGCTCTGGGAAGAGGCCAAGAAGAAAGCCTGACCATCAATAACGATTTTCAACACATCATCAATCACATAGCAACTATGAAAGCAATCCGTCTGGCTGCCATCCTGCTCCTCGCAGGGGGCGCCGCCGCAACAGTGGCAACTCCCGTGTCGGCTCAGGTTAGCGCCGTCGACGCCGAGTTCAACGTCATCCCCGACAAATCCACCCCCACCGACAGCGGTATTCGTCTGCAGGTGATTCTCATGGGCTACGCCAACACTCCCCACACCGTGGATTCCGTTGACCTGAAGATCGGCGAGAAGGTATATAAGGCCACCGACATCGACGGTCTCGACTTCGGTCGCTCATTCCAGTTCGACGACACCTCGGTGCAGGTGATTGAGCTTGACTTCCCCTTCAGGGGCAAACTTCCCAAGACAGCAACTCTCACTTTCCACACCGCCGAAGGCGAAGTTGTGGCGCCCGCACGTCAGTAATCCCCGAGCCGCAAGTAGCCAGTCAGCCTGATGATCGTCTGTATCACGGAGAAACCGAATGTGGCCAAGGATATAGCCGCCATCCTCGGCGCCGGCAAGAAAGAGGCCGGTTACTATGAGGGTAACGGCTATCAGGTGACATGGACCTACGGACACCTGTGCACACTGAAGGAACCGCACGACTACACCGATCTGTGGAAAAGGTGGTCGATGGTGCATCTGCCCATGATTCCGCCTAAATTCGGCATCAAGCTCATACCGTCGCAAAACTACGAACGACAGTTCAATGTGATCCGCACACTCTTCTCCAACGCCGACGAAATCATCAACTGCGGTGATGCCGGCCAGGAGGGTGAGCTGATCCAGCGGTGGGTGATGCAGAAGGCCGGTGTGAAATGCCCGGTGAAACGTCTGTGGATTTCATCGCTGACCGACCAGTCGATCCGCGACGGATTCAAGCATCTGCGCCCCTCGTCCGATTTCGACAATCTCTATTTCGCGGGGCTGTCGCGTGCCATAGGCGACTGGATTTTAGGTATGAACGCCACCCGGCTGTATTCGTTGAAATACAGCCGGCCGGGCGCCGTGCTCTCTATCGGCCGCGTGCAGACCCCCACCCTTGCGCTTGTGGTGCAGCGCCATTTCGAGATCGCCAACTTCCGTCCCGAAGATTTCTGGGAACTGAAGACCCTCTACCGCTGCGCCACGTTCAATGCCACCCGCGGACGTTTCAAGTCGGAGGCCGATGCGTCGGAGTTGCTTGAAGCAATCAGGCAGCAACCGTTCACCGTCACCTCCGTGGAGGAGAAGAAAGGGCGTGAGGCGCCACCTCGTCTTTTCGACCTCACCTCGCTGCAGGTGGAGTGCAACAAGCTCTGGGGATGGACAGCCGAGGTCACCCTCCGTCACATCCAGAGTCTGTATGAGAAGAAGGTCACCACATATCCCCGAGTCGACACCACATATCTCTCCGACGACATCTATCCCACCGTGCCGGGCATACTGCGCGCCATGACCCCCTACGCACCCCTCACGGCGCCTCTGCTCCAGCTGCCCCGCCTGCCGAAAAGCAAGAAGGTTTTCGACAACACCAAGGTCACCGACCACCATGCAATTATCCCCACCGGTCAGTCGCCGCAGGTGCTCGTAGGCGATGAACGTCAGCTCTATCACCTTATTGCAAAGCGGTTTATCGCTGCCTTTTATCCCGATTGCGAGTTTAACCAGACTAATGTGACGGGCGAGGCCGGGGGCGTGCAGTTCAAGGCTTCGGGCAAGGTCGTGACCAATCCCGGGTGGCGTCAGCTTTACTCACGCCCGGGTGAGATGGCTCAGGAGGCCGATGCCGACAGCATTCTTCCTCATTTCGACAAGGGCGAAAGCGGTCCTCACGAGCCTTCCATGGCTAAAAAGACCACCCAACCTCCGAAATATTACACCGAAGGCACCCTGCTCCGAGCCATGGAGTCGGCCGGAAAGACCGTGGATGACGAGGCTCTGCGCGAAGCGATGAAGGAGAACGGCATCGGACGCCCGTCGACCCGCGCGGCAATCATCGAGACGCTCTGCAAGCGCAACTACATCTTTAGAAAGAAGAAAAATATTATGGTGACGCAGGCCGGTATCGACCTTATCGCCACCATCAGCGAGGAGTTGCTCAAAAGTGCCAAGCTCACAGGCATATGGGAGAGTAGGTTGCGTCGGATCGAACGCGGGGAATACTCCGCCACGGAGTTTATCGACGAGCTGAAAGTGCAGATCGACCGCATTGTGCGCGATGTTATGAGCGACAATTCGCAGCGCCATATCGAAACCGGTACAGCATCCGCAACCTCTGCTGCATCCCCCGCCGACGGTGCCGAGGGAACTGCCGCAGCTTCCGCCGCAAATGCAACTCCCGCCAAACCCAAGGCACAGCGCAAACCCGCCGTGCGGAAGCTCGAGCAGATTATATGCCCGCTTTGCGGCAAAGGTCATCTGCTTAAAGGGCGCACGGCCTATGGCTGTTCGGAATTCCGCGCCGGTTGCGCCCTGCGTCTCCCCTTCGAGCAATACCCCGCCGACCTTACTCCCGGCAAACTCAACGCATTGTTAAAGAAAAATCCTCCCATGTCATGAGTCTCAACGCCTTTGGTCTGTGTGTAGTCACATTCAACGACTGGATTCAATGGATTTGTGTGGCCGTCATCATCGGCCTTGCGCTGTTGAAGTCGGTGAGGGGCGTGGTGCGCTTTATCCGCTGGAGTCGCCGGTGTCGCAGGGGAGGAGATTCGTCGCTCCCTCCCTGTTGCGGTGGCAAAGCCGGCTCGCACCCCTCCTGCTTTAATGGCAATGCCGACAAGAATGGCTGCTCTGCGTGTCAATGGGCGTCAGATGCCTGCCGCAACAGCCTAGAACCCCCTTCCCCCAAACCGAAGAAACCGCAATAATCAGGCATTCTCGAATATTGAACACCTGTCTTAGGGCTATAAAGCCGACTTGAGTCAAAGATTTTCAAGTCGGTTTTTTTAGTACTGGTTCCGTTGTTATTGTTATTTACAAAGGTATAACGGTGGTTGAAAACGGCTGTATCTGTGTTTAAAATAATGGACTTAAAAATAATAACGGCGTTGAATACCGCCTCACAAAAAGTAAGTCCAACTTATATCGTTCAAGAAGTTGGACCTACTCCTTTATTGTCGTTTAGCGGACAGAATAATTAAATATATTCTTTAAGTCACTAATGTTTGAGGATGTTAAACAAAAGGGAGCTATTCCTCAATGATAAAACGTTCAATTCGGTTCATGCCATCGGTTTCGTATTTGCCAAATTGATTTTGTTTAACCTCCCAATTTGGATTACGGCTATACATTGCGCCAATGAAAGCCCCCATAAAATCCTTATCAATATTGAATGATCCTAAAACTTTTTTTGGGTCATTTTTGTCTATGATGACAATTTCTTTACTTGAAACTCTGCCACCCATAGGATTGGTTCCAGACGATTTCATAAGCACGACATAATGGACCTGAGATTCTTTTTCATTATCCTCCTTGCAAAGAGCATCCAGAATTAATTTGTTTGCGATTAATTGAGTAGATGCAGCGCTCTGTTCATCAGCCCAAAGGTAGCTTCTGTTTGAATACTCATTATATTTTTCCAAAGATTCATACGTTTCCTTTGCAACTTTCAAGATATTATTATCAAGAAAGAATGGAATTGTGTCCATAGATACATCAATGTGTTCCACCTGAAAGGATTCAGGATTCTTATACATTGATTTGACATAATTTTGAGCTGTTTCTTTAGCGGTATTTGTCTTGGAGCAAGAAACAAATAAAATAGGAATGACTAGGATGTATAAGTATTTCATCATACGTAATTTGTTAATTATGCAAATTTAACGAATGTTTTCGATTTTTCAGCTATTTTTTCAGAAATATTTGTGAAAAATTAGGAACATAAGTACAGATGTAGGCGTAGTAGTTTGGAATATCCTTAAGTGAGTGATATTTAAGCCGAAAGACTTGCCTTGGCAATCTTGATTTTTAATAATCTGAATCGGGGAGCGGGGTATAAAAAACGCTGTGTCTAATGCCGACACAGCGTTTTTTTATTATATTGAAGTGTGATGTATAGTAATGAAATCAGGCGAGGGGCTGGGGGCCGTACTGGTTGTCGCCGGGCTGAGTCTCTTTGCAGAGCCAGATGAGAACGAAGATCCAGCCTACCAGGGGGGATGAGGATGAAGAGGTAGTTGGCACCGGATTTGCCCATGTCGTGCAGACGACGCCATGCAACTGCCAGCTGGGGAACGAGGAGAGCGAGAGATACGAGCCAGCCCACGATAGGAATCCAGCCAAGCACGATGCCGCAGATGAACTGGAAGAGGAAGAAGTACCAGTACTCCGAACGGGTTGCGCGACCGTTGAAATCAGCGTACTTGGAGAAGCAAGTCTTCACTGCGGTCATGAAGTCCATGCCGGCGGGAACTGCCTGCTGGGCCTGAGGGGCGAAATTGCCCTGATTTGAATTTTCCATTAAAAAATGTGAGTGATTTGAGAGATGAATAAAATAGATGATTGTTTTTACACCTAAGAATGTCTGATATTTTATGCAAATTTACAAAAATTTTCTTATATGAACAAATTTTTATGAAAAATTATAGTTAAATTTGTGGCTTAGTATAATTCTTCTTATATATGACTTGGAAGAGGATGTTGAGCCGCATTATGGCGGCAGTCACCTTATTTATATATTCCGCAGACGCGTCGGCTGTGACGCCTGATGCAATGGATAGCACTGAAGTAACGGCAGTCGGGCCGCAGCTGTCGCATACCGGACAGTCGGTCGGTCTGGTGCTTTCGGGCGGAGGCGCCAAGGGAATAGCCCATATCGGTGTGATCAAGGCTCTTGAGGAGCATGATATACCTATCGATTATGTGGCGGGCACATCGATGGGCGCCATCATTGGCGGCCTCTATGCTGCAGGCTATACTCCCGAGGAGATGACCGATATGATCCTTTCGCCGGGGTTTGCCAACTGGTCGAAGGGACGCATCGACCCCAATCTCACATATTATTTCGTGAAGAAACCGCAGACGCCCGCACTCGGGTCGGTGGAAATCAACATCCACAAGGATCCTTCGGCGCCGGCCACGTCGCTGATGCCCTCAAGTCTCATTTCCCCCATTCCGATGAATTTCGCCTACATGGAGCTGTTTGCGGCCTATACCGCTCAGTGCCGGGGCAATTTCGACAATCTGTTCGTGCCTTTCAGGTGTGTGACCTCCGATGTGGCGCGGCGCCGCAAACTGGTGCTCGGATCGGGACATCTCTCCGACGCTATCCGCGCATCGATGACTTTTCCGCCGGTGTTCCAGCCGATTAAGATCGACGGCAACTATGTCTACGACGGCGGCATCTACGACAACTTCCCTGTAGATGTGATGGAGCAGGATTTCGCACCCGATTTCATCATAGGCGTGGATGTGCATGTGCCCGACACGGTGCCTCCGCCTAACGACATCATCAACCAGCTGGAAACCATGATCATACAGCCGCAGGACTACGAGGTGCCCCCCGAAAAGGGTATCCGCGTGCATGTGGATGTGGGGCAGTTCTCGCTTCTTGATTTCGGAAAGTGTAAGGAAATCAGCGAGATAGGCTATCAGACGGCTATGAGCTATATGGATTCGATCTGCGGTCGCGTCACCTCGCGCGTGCCGGCCCTGACGCGTCGCACCCGCCGACAGGTGTTTAAATCCACCACGCCGGCAGTATGTTTCGACTCGGTGCATGTCACAGGAGGCACACATCAGCAGAACGAATATATCCGTCAGCTGTTCCAGCCTGCCGGAATCGACACATTCGGCATCGAGCGTGCGCGTCTGTCATATTATTCAGCCATCTCCCCGGGGCGTCTGCGCAATCTTTTTCCGCAGGCCAACTACAATCCGGTCACAGGGATGTTTACCCTCGATCTAGACGCCTCTGTGAAGTCAAACCTGTCGGTGAGTTGCGGAGGGTATCTGTCATCGTCGATCAACTCCATGATTTTCGTGGCGGCCGACTATTCGGCCATGTCGTTCCGTTCGGCCGAGGTGAGCGTCATGGGGTGGATAGGGCAGAATTATATGGCCGCCTCGATGCGCGGACGGCTTTATGTGCCCACACGCCGTCCCTCGGCGTTTGAGTTCGAAGGCACATATCAGCGTCAGAAGTTTTATGAGAGCGACAAACTGTTTTACGAGGATAATTCCCCTGCGTTTATCACCCGCAATCAGGGATTCGGACGCATCAATTATGCCTGGGCTGTGACCCGCGCCGGGAAGGCTTCGGTAGGCGTGGGCGGCGGCCAGGACCGCAGCAATTTCTATTCGTCGGACCGCGGGGATTTCAGCATGTCGGGAAAGGAGCGCACCACCTTCAATCTCGGGCAGGCTCTGGCGCGTCTTGAATTCGATAATCTCGACAACCAGAGTTACCCTTCCGAAGGGTATGACTGTCACCTCACGGTGATGGGTGTGATGGGGCGCTACCATTATCGCCGGATTTCGGCTGATGGCGCTCAGAACTTCTTCGACGATCATGTGCATTGGCTCCAGGGAGAGTTTTCCGGAGGATGGTATTTTCCGGTGCACAACAATTTCTCCATGGGCACAACATGGGATGTACTGGTGTCGTCGCGCGAACTGCTCAACACCTATTATGCTTCGGTGGTCAACGCACCCGGGTTTACCCCTACCCCCGCCACGGCGGGTGTTTTTAACCAGCGGTTCCACGCCAATTCTTTTGTGGCCGTGGGTCTGGTGCCGATATGGAAACCTATGAGCCGCACCCAGGTGCGTCTTTCGGCCAATATGTTTCTGCCGTTTCGCCGGATTATGATGGCAGAGGAGAGCGATCTGCCGCGCTATGGCGGCTGGTTCCGAAATCCCGAGTTTGTGGGGCAGCTCGATCTGGTCTACAATCTTCCCTGTGCCTCGATCTGCGGTTATGTGAATTATCTCACGTATCCCGCCCACAACTGGAATTTCGGACTTAGTTTCGGCCTCTTTTTCCATGCCGGGCAATTCCTGAGATAAGAGCGAGAATTATGTTGTAAAACATGTTTTTAACAATTTTTTATCAAATTATTTGGCTATTTGGGCAAAAGTTGGTACTTTTGTCGCAATGAAAAGAATTTTTATAGCCGCACTGGCGGCAATTGCAGTCTTTTCGGCAAAGGCCGAAGGCTATCAGGTAAACACATTCAGTGCCCGACAGATCGGTATGGGCCAGACGGGCGTAGCTCTCGATTTAGGCGCCGAGAGTCAGATCTTCAATCCCGGCGCGCTGGCGTTTTCTGACAATCTGGTTAATGTGTCGGGCAGTTTCACCGCAATAAAATCCACGGCGACATGCGACTTTGGCGGCACCCGCTACGAAACCTCCAACAAAGTGTCCACGCCGATGAATGTGGCGGCCTCATTCCGCATCTATGACGGCCTGCATGCCGGTGTGGTGTTCTATACCCCCTATGGCAGCTCGATCGACTGGGGCAAGTCATGGCCCGGCGCGGTGCTCAACCAGTCGGTCGACCTCAAGGTCTTCACTCTGCAGCCCACAGTGTCGTGGCGCCCGTTGAAAAATCTGTCGGTCGGCGCCGGCCTGATGATTTCTTGGGGCTCGGTGAATCTCAATAAGGCACTGGTGTCCTCCTCCTCGATGGATAAACTCATCGACCTGATGAATTTCAGCGCCACCGCCCAGGGGATGGGCGCTCCCTACACGAAATATGGCGATGTGCCCCCGGCGTCGGTCAACCTCACCGGCAAGGCTCAGCTTGCGCTCGGCTACAACATCGGCGTGATGTGGAAACCCACCGACCGCCTTTCGCTCGGTCTCTCGTTCCGTTCGAAGATGGAGATGCATGTCAGCAAGGGGGATGCCCAGGTGACATATGCCAACGAGCAGGCCCGCGTGGTGCTCGGCGAGAAGCTCGACAATATCAATTATGCCAATTTCGAGGCGTCGATGCCCTGCCCCTATATCCTCACTTTCGGTGCTGCCTACAAGTTCACCCCGAAACTCACCGTGGCTTTCGATGCTCAGTTTAACGGCTGGAAAGCTTACCGTAAACTCGACATCGAATTTGCCGAGGCACCCGTCTTCAATCAGAATCTGCCGAAGAATTACAGCAACGCCTGGACCTGGCACCTCGGAGCGGAATACAATCTCACAAAACGTTTCGACGTCCGTGCCGGCCTTATGATCGATTGCTCCCCCTGTAACAAGGATTTCTATAATCCCGAGACACCCGGCATGACCAAAATAGAGCCTTCGGTAGGTTTCACTTTCCGTCCCGTACCCCGTTTCGGTATCGACCTGGCATTTATGTATGTGGCAGGCTGCGGCCAGACCGGCACCGGCGAGTATGCCGACTTCCTTGCGCCCGTCTACAACGCCTCGCTCGACAAAGCCCATCTCCCCGAATCTGCATTCCCGCGCCTGCAGGCCACCGGCTCCTTTACCGGCAAATACGACACCCACGCCCTGATCCCCGCCATCGCCCTCTCCTACACTTTCTGATTACACCTCAAGGAACCAGTTACTTAGATGAAATACCTTATAGAAACCGTCTGTTGATCGGTTGAATTAACAATTGCGGACTTGCAAATGTTATACAAATGTATTACTTTTGCATTACTAATAATCTTAACAATGAATCCTGCAACTTCAATCCGAAAACAAACATCTTTCCGACTCAATGAGGAGCTTCTTACAAGATTACAAGCTGAGGCTAAACGACATAACCGTAGCTTGAATAATCTTGTGGAAAGCGTCCTTATGGCATTTGTGTCTGAAAGCCCAAACAAGAAAACTCTCGCCGCAATGAAAGAGGCAGAGACGTCAGATAATCTGGAAACGCTTGACCTTGACAGCTTCCGCAGTTTTGTGGAATCGTTATGAAAATTCTTAAACTTACCTCCCAGTTCAAGAAAGATCTTAAACGGTACAAGCACAAGACCGAAGTCATAAACAAGCTGGAGACAATTCTTAAAATTTTGGCGCAAGGATCTCCTGTGCCCGAAACCGGCCTCATTTATTGACCGGCAACTATAAAGGTTATATGGAATGCCATGTTGAAAATGACACCTTGTTGATATGGTGGGATAAAGATACTGATATCGTCAAACTTGTGCGTTTCGGAACTCATTCCGAACTGTTCTGAGAATGGATATCAACACCATGTAAAGGAATTGGGAATTCAGGTAAGATTATCCATAATTTTATCTTTTTTGGGGAGGAGGTGTGGAAAAAGGAAAAAGTTTGCTATATTTGCGCAAGAAACCAAAAATCGAGTATCTATGAAATATAAAAGATTTGCCGGGGCGGCTGTCGCCGCTTTTTGTCTTACTTTTACGGTCGGCGCCATCGACCTGAATGGAGGCGCAAACAATGGTATAGGCGCCAACAATGGTAGAAGAGCGAACAATATTGTTGCCGAGGACGCGCAGGTTATACTGGCGCTGATGGAACCGGGAGGTGTGCCTCAGGTTTATGAGCTGAAGGAATCGGCCGGAGGGGCGATGCAAGCCGCCGACGGCACGGAATTGCCGGTGAAGGTGACCCGCACGGTTACCGCGCTGTCCGACAGTGTGGCTGATATTGTCTATGATGTGGTGGCTGCTGACAGATGCTGGTTCAGTATCGCTGAAACAGAACCGTTGCGCGGTGCCAGACATGCCGACTGCGAGTTCTATATGCCCGGTTTCTGGTATCATAAGAATCTGCGGTCGCCCGAAGGTGCGCCCTCGTTTCACACATCGGATTCCTGGGTGGTGCGCGAGGATCGTCTGAGCACCCCTCTGGCGGGTGTCTATAATCCTGCCACCGGCGAGGGGATCACTGTGCTCCGCAAGGTTGACGACAGTGCCGACTGCATTATCCAGAATCTATCGGGCGATGTGCTGCTGCCGTCGCACACATCCATCGGTTTTACCGGATTCTATAATGACTCGGGCACGCCCGTGCTGGCATTCGGCTATCCATATGCCGAGGCGCCCCGGCGTTATATCCGCAAACTCTCGCTGATCGATCCGGTGCGCACCTATGAAAAGCTGGAGAAAGGCGACCGCCGTCGTCTGGAATGGCAGCTCCGCCGCACCACCACACCCGATTACAGCGCGTTTGTCACAGACACCTGGAAATATAGCTACGACACAATGCATCCCGAGCCGGTTGAAACCGCTCTGTCGGCCGACGAGGCAAAAAAATATCTGGCCAATTATTTCCGCTGCGGTTATGTGGATCAGTATCCTCTGAAATATTATTCTTCGGGCGACATGCGCGTGGCCGATTGCGCCAACCGTCCGCACTATCAGGTCGGCTTCATAGGGCGTGTGCTGCTCAATGCTTTCAATGCGCAGGAGTATGGACTCCGGCAGAATGACGCCGACATTCTCGGCAAGGCCGAGGCCGTGCTCTCGAGTCATCTCGAACATGGGTTCACGCCCGAAGGGCTGTTGGTGCAGGATGCCAACTTTGAGACAGGCTGGCACACCGACGTGTTCAATATCCGTTGCCAGAGCGAGGGCGCTTTCGCCCTGCTGAGCTATCTCGACGCCGAGCGCCGACGCGGAGTGAAGCATCCCCAGTGGGAGATGCGTGTGCGTAAGCTGCTCGACAAACTGATCACATTGCAGAACCCCGACGGCAGTTTCCCCCGCAAATTCCACGCCGACGGAGAGATCGTCGACAAGTCGGGCGGTGCCACACCGTCGGCCACAGTGCCTCTGGCTATGGCCTACGACTATTTCAAGGATAAACGCTATCTGGAGTGCGCGCGCCGCACCGCCGCCTATCTCGAGCGCGAACTGATCGACAAGGCCGATTATTTCTCTTCGACGCTCGATGCCAACTGCGAGGATAAGGAGGCTTCACTCTATGCCTCGACAGCCATGTATTATCTCACATATGTGACCAAGGGGAAGGAGCGCGAGCACTATATGGATCTCTGCCGCAAAGCGGCCTACGTGGCCCTGACATGGTATTATACCTGGGATGTGCCTTTCTCTCCCGGGCAGATGCTGGGCGAAGTGGGCTTCAGGTCGCGCGGCTGGGGCAATGTGTCGGTCGAGAACAACCATATCGACGTGTATATCTTCGAATTTGCTACAGTGCTCGACCGTCTCGGCGAACATTACGGCGAGCGCCGATTCACCGATTTTGCCAAAGTGATGCAGACATCGATGTTGCAGCTGCTGCCGACGAAAGACAACATGTACAGCATGGGCCGCATGGGCTACTACCCCGAAGTGGTGCAGCACACCACCTGGGACTACGGCCATAACGGCAAGGGCTTTTTCAATAAGATCTTTGCTCCGGGCTGGACCGTGGCGTCGCTCTGGCAGATGCTGTCTCCCGAGCGCACCGACACCTTCTTCGCCAAACGCTGAAAGGACAATAGAATTCCAGTTCTATCAAAAAATCAGGGATGCACTCTGAGTGCATCCCTGATTTTTTGATATGTTTGCAGAGGGGTTCAGTAACGGATATTGGCCGGGAAGATCACATCTTCGCCGAAGATGCCGCGACGAGTGGCCAGCTCCACCGTGTCGCCGGCGTCGACCTTATTGTATCGCTTTTTTGAGATAGTGACGGTTTTATGGCGTCCGTCAGCAAATTCAATCTCCATGCAGTAGACCCAGTAGGGGGCGCCGCGGGTGTAGACACGGCGGCTCACGCGCTTTGTTTTGTAGTGTTGCTCGCGGTAGACGCGCGTGACGATGACATCCTGAAACTGCACAGGCGCTTTCTGCGCCGTCAGGAAGTTCACGAGAAAGAACGCGAAGAGGCATGTTATGGTGACGGCCACGGCTTGAATGAGACATCGTAACCAAAGAGCCATTTTGGCCTTAACGAATTGTTGCAGGGGCGCGCTGAAGATGCCGATTACTGCGCATATCACCAATGGTTTCCACCAGGTGACCATGGAGAGCCCCGCCATATATACAGTGCCTCCCAGAGCGAAAAGAAGAAAAATGCACAAGGCTCCCCAAAGGAGAGCCTGTGCTATGGTTTTAGCCATGAATGAGATGGTTATTTAGATTGTGCGGGACGTTCGATGCCATCTTTTTTGCAGCGCTTTTCCATGCGGGCGATGCGGTCCTTGGTCTCGGGGTGCGAGGAGAACATGCGGTCGATGTAGCTGCTCTTGGCGTTGCCGCCGCCGTCGAGTGTGAGGAATTTCTCGAAAGCGAATACCATGCCCCAGGGGTTCTTGCCGTTGGAGCGGAGGAAATCATATCCTGCGTCGTCGGCTTCCTTTTCCTGCTTCTGTGAATATTTGGCACCCGCAAGAGCCTCGCCGAGGTCGCCGAGCTGCGACTGGCTGAGCTGTGCGGCTTTGCCTCCGGCCGAAGCCACGCCGTCGCGGAGGGCGCCGGTGAGGAGCTCCTGTTCAAACTGCTTTTTGGAGTGACGGCGGGCCACGTGGCCGATTTCATGACCGATGATGCCGAGCAGCTCGTCGTCCGACATGATGTCCATCAGTGAGGAGAACACGCGCACGCTGCCGTCGGGGCAGGCGAAAGCGTTCACGTCGATAACTTCGTATACTTTGAAATTCAAGGGGATGCCGTCGGCTTCCTTGAGGCCTGCCGTGAGACGGTTGAGGCGCTTGGTGTACTCGCTGTCGGGGTCGGAAACCTTGTTGTGGGTCCAGTCGACCGATTCCTTGGCGTATGCAGCCATCTGCTCGTCGGAGAGGGTGGCGGCTTTGAGGAGTTTGGAACCTGCGTTGACAGCTTTACCGATATTGAACTGTGCCGATGCGTCGGCAGGTGAGAGGAGCATGGCGGCTGCCGCCATGCAGGTAATGATTAATTTCTTCACTTAGAGTTGCAAAATTGGTTCGTGCGGCAAAGGTAACTAAAATTGCCGAGAAAACCTAAACGGAAAAGGCGGTGTCCACGCTATTTACCCCCGCTCAGATGGTGCGAGCCACCGATGCGATGACGATGATGGCGAGAATGATGGTGAATGCCGCCACCATCACGCCCGTCACTGTGATGTTGAGTGCGGGGGAGTTGCCCGAAATGCCTGCCACGCGCGGAGGGAGCAGGGGAGTGGCCAGCCGTTCATAGCGGTTGCGGCGGGGGAGCGACGACAGGCGCAGATCGAGTTTCGACGCGCCCCAGTAGCAGATGCCGGCAAAGAAGCATCCGATTGTGGCGCCTACCAGCAGGTCGCCGGGATAGTGCACGCCAAGATATAGCCTTGAGTAGGAATTGAGCAGCGCCCAGCCGAAAATGAAAATGGTGAAGCTGCGGCGTTTGACAAAGAGCGTCAGGAACATGGCCAGCGCCATGGAGTTGGCGGCATGGCACGAGGGGAATCCGTAGTTGCCGCCGCGGTAGCCGTCGACAATATAGACCAGGGAGGAGATGGGGCTGTCGGGGTTGGACGGACGGAGGCGTTCCACCACCGGACGGATGATGGTGGCGCAGGTCTGGTCGGTGAGGAACACGGCTGCGGCCAGGGCTGCAAGATAAAGGATTGCCGTGTGCCAGCGGCATGTGCGGAATAGAATCAACAGCACGATGGCGTACATCGGAATCCAGATGTAGCGTCCGGTGAACATGGTCATGAAACTGTCGAAAAACGGGCTGTGAGCGCCGTTGATCGCCAGAAATGCCGAGGTGTCGAGACTGTTGAGGAATTCTATCATGGATGAGAAAGGCAAAATATATTCGAGAAACGCCGATACACCGCAAAATATTGCGGGGAGAATGATTATTTAACATTCAGGCAGCGGCTTGGTGAAGCAGCGGATCGGTGGAGAGGTTTTCTGAATCGTGGCTAAAGTTTGTGCATTGAGTTGCTGATGTCGCGCATGAAGGCCCTTGCCTGAGGTATGAGAGCTTGGGGGGTGCGTCCCGAAGCTTCGATCACGGTCTCGCCGTCGGGATTGTAGATGAGCGTGTCGGCGGGAGTGACGATGCCGATCATCGACGGTTCGGTGAAGACAGCCACCGGTCGGGTCGCAGGGTCGAGGATGTCGCGTGAATAGGTCAGTGGGCAGCTGACGCCTGCCGCGGCGAGGATGGTCGCGGCCAGGTCGGTCTGCATGGCCGTCTTGTCGATGCGCAGCCCCCGCTGTGCCAGTGCGCCGCCGGTGAGCACCAACGGAATGCGGTGACGGTCGGCCGGGTCGAGCCCCTGAGGCCAGCATCCCCAGTGGTCGGGAACTATCACCACCAGAGTGCGATTCCATGATGGCAGCCGCCGCAGAGAGCCGACAAAAGCGGTGAGACATGAGTCGGTATAAGCGAAAGCATTGGCGCGGGGATTATCGGCGAAGCGGGGATTGGAGTATGGCACCTCGAAAGGCTCGTGTGACGACGAGGTCTGTACCACCGTGAGTGTGGGAGTCGTCGAGGAGACGCGCGCGGCGATGTCGTGCAGGGCGCGGTCGAAGAGCACGCCGTCGTGGGCGCCCCACTTCGAGGCACGTTGGCTCAGCGTGAAATCTTTGTCGCTGACCAACTGGCCGAAACCGGCCGACCTGAGGTAGGCGCTCATATTGGTGAAATTGGCGTCGCCGCCATAGAAATATGAATTGGAATATCCGGCACTCTTAAGCGCCGCCGGCATCGAGGGGAGATTCGGAAATTTTCCGGTGAATTTGAGCAGCGAAGTGTTGGTAGTCGCGGGGAATCCGCTCAGTATGGCAGTGAGGGCGCGGTCGGTGCGGAACGATGATGCGAACACGTTGCCGAACAGCACCCCGTCGCGGGCGATGGAGTCGAGTCCTGTGGCCACATTCGCCACACCGAGCGACGGCATAAGGTGTGACGAGAAACTCTCGAGAATTATCAGCACAATATCGGGTCGCGGAGCTTTCACGAGTTGAGCCGCCGAGGTGAGCGGGCTGCCGTCGGAGAGGGTGATGGAACCGGACGCATCGACAAAGCCGGCCACGGTGACAGAGTCGGCCGCAGCTGCCGGTGAGTTGTCGCGAAGCATCGCGGCGGTGATGCGGCGGGCGTCGTCATCGCTCATGAATCGGTACATGCGGTCGAATCCGGCCTGATGTGTGGCGGAGTACAGGAGGTTGAACAGAGGATTTGTTGCTGCGTGGTTGAGGCGCTGATTGTCGGAAAAGCAGGCAAACGAAGGGTTCATGGTCGACACCGTCAGCGAGCCGCGTATCGGAATCACCAGCAGTGCTGAAATCAGCAGCATCAGTACAGGGCCTCCTACCCGCCATCGACCCTCAAGAGGCGCCACGACCACGCGCCGGGCGGTGTAGCGGTAGGCAAACCATATCATCGAGGCTATTACGGCCACGCCGATGATGCCGCACACCCAGTGCCACCACTCCACGCTCGCCATGGCTGCCGACGGGGAAGTGGTGAAATAGAAAACGGGGGTCATGTCGAGACGGAAGCCCCATGAACCGTACAGCCCGAGGTCGAGGGTGTATAGAGCGGCCACTGTCAGGGCGGCAATGCCCATGTAGAAGTCGGTGGCAATGGCCGGCCACCGGCGCCGGGTGATTAGCTGCGCCACTGTCAGCAACGCCGGAATCACGGTCAGATAGCCTGCCACCGATCCGTCCATCGACCATCCGTGGCGCACCACGGCCAGCCACTGCGAGGCCGGAGCATGGATCAGCGAGTAGTAGACGGTCATGAAAACCGGCTTCATCAACACGAATACCAACATGAAAATGAAGTAGATGTATACCAGTTTCTGTAACGCTCGGTTCATGCGGATGGCGGATTGGAAATTTTTTTGAAAAAATATGCCGGGGCGGTTAAACCTTTCGCCCTGTATATGGTCTTAGTATTGTAAAGATAATAAAGCAACAATCACATAGCGCCAAAGGCGTACAATTAAGCTTCAAAAAACAACTGCCGCCGGACACTGCCGAGAGTGCCCGGCGGCAATTAGTTTTATCCTTAGAGCTTGTTTAATAATAAATATTGCCGATAGGCTCGGGATATGCGAAACAAAGGTAACTTTTCACAAAAGATATTACTCAGAAACATGAAAATAAGTTTTAATAGATGTGAATGT